>OGMO01000009.1_pt1 | contig 186933 bp, 165 predicted proteins | sample 1573241 | NCBI WGS metagenome assembly OGMO01 (sample SAMEA2581896, study PRJEB24529) | metagenome | biome: Human gut stool | place: China | collected 2011 | reverse complement strand
GATATATGTACACCGATATTAACAGAATAAAAAAACTCTTTTCAGGAGAAAAATCACAGAAGATGTTACGCACTATCGGTCGATTTAATGCTAAGAAAGGATGAGATTCTTGTCAAATTATAAGCAATTAAGGTTTATCATTTCAAGAAATGGTGACACGGCAAAAACTGTTCTCAAAACTTCATACGATATTGTAAGTTTACCATACTTGCTAACATATGTTATAGGACGATTTTATGAGGAATATGCGTTCGAATGCATTGGCTTTAGTTCAAGCGAGCTTACTGATATGCTTTTGTCTATGTACCCAAAAGATTTTGCAGTATCAACGGACAATGCGGATCTTGTTATTGATGATTTAGAAACATGGGAAAGAAATTGCAGTTCATATGGTATCATGAGAAAAACAGGCACTTTTAAGCCAAGAAAATTAAATTACTCTGAACAGCTATTTTGTAAATTAAAGAAACACTGCAAGCAGAATGGGTTCCGTGCTGTGTACGCCGAAACAAATGAAGAAAGCCTGATTATTTTTTACAGACCTAAAAGTAATCAAAGAGTATTCGGAATACGAAGAAACTGTTATTCAAAAAATGGCAATAGCATAGAAATTGGTCTTTTAATAAATGAAAACACATTTTTGTGGTTTAAGACAGCAGCTATCGTTTCCTATAAAAAAAATTTAAAATCGATATTCAACGATGTGATACAGGAAATAAATAAAATCACTATTGATGAAAAAGCATTGCCACAAGATAAATTTCGTAGTCCTTATGTGGCGTGCTTGGAGTATCTAAGCAAATATGGGTATTCAATAAAAACTATAGAATGGGAGTAAAAGCAATGAAAAAACTCAAAAAACATTTCTTCTCAAAGCTTGCAAAACTACATAAAAGGAATAGTGATAGACCACAGATGTATAACTTGAAGGGAATAACTTCTGACGGAAAAGTTGTGGATTTTCCGTATATTTCTGCTGATAAATGTGGAGTAATCAATATAAAAGGACTTCCTGTTGGAACATATAAGTTCACCGAAGTTATAAATGACACACAGCAATAATAATCGCAAACACGAGCGTGTGAAGAAATTCATACGCTCTTTTTATATGCGAAAGGAGAAACAACATGAATATTGAAACGCCAAAGAAAACTAAGTTTGATATCTTGGAAGAAATCATGATTAGTTTTCAAGATGATTATGAAACAGATAATGCTCAGACCCATTGGGTGAAAACCTACAAAGAGCGGAAAGAGAGATTAATTCAGCTTCAAGAGGAAGAATATGAACTGCAAGCGAATGTAATTGATGACGCTCACGCTCTGGGCTTTGTTGAAGGAGTAAGATATGCTCTCAACATCATGGATATGACAGACGCAGGAAAAAATAAGGAGCTTTTGGAACGGCTCTTAAATATTCTTGAAAGAGAGGTCGATGTGAATGGCAAAAAAGGATAAAGAAAAAATGCTGTTTGCAGGAATACGAAAAGGAATTATAGATAAAAACAGAATTTGCAAAGAGGTTGAGATTTATACAGACGGATATAAGCTCTATCTGAAATATGAGCGTAATCCAGATACTTGTGCAGTGTGCGGAGAGCATACACATAGCAGAATACTATGTAACAGCAAACCAGTGTGCAGGCAGTGTATGATGAAAATGAAAGAATGGTCTGAAAACTACCAAACGCAAAAAATTCATCTGTTAGACACAGGCTATGCGTCAGCAGTTTCATTGAGTGGTAATCGTTACTTGGTGTTTATTCCGCAGGATTTAACGGATACCATGTTTAAATCCTATGATAAAAACAAGACACTTGTAGGAGAATTATTTGATGATGAATTCTTGGTTATTAATGACAGAGATGAACAGGATCATAATTGCTATTTCTGTGGCAAGGTTAATGCACCATTTGAAATAGAAAATAAGCATATATGTTATAACTGTGCTAAAGAAATTGCTATAAAGGGGGAGTGTAAAGTGTGATTGAAATAGAACGAAAAATAAGTCAGTTTACTAGCTGTGGAAACCTTGACATCAAGTGCTGCGAAAATTGTGTAAACTATGTTTCAGGTTTATGTATACTGAATAATGTCGCAGTGGTGGACGAATATTCTGACTTTGATTGTGATGAGTGGCAGTTGGAGCAGGAGGAAAACTATCAAAAAAGAGGAAGAAGACTATAGGAGGTCTGTATTACAATGAAAATTTCAGTTAGAACAACGCATTATACTAACAGTAATAGCCCTCAGTTGAGAGGTTATGCTACAGTAAAGTTTGATGACAGTTATGTGCTAGAGTCGGTGAAGATAATGGAAAGGCAAGACAGTAATGAGATTTTTATTGCATTGCCGTCACTGATGGTTCGTACAAAGGACCAGAACGGAAATTATGTTATCAATGATAAGGGCGAATATGTAAAGGAATTTAAGGAAGTTTTTCACCCTATCACCGCAGAGAGCCGAAAGGTGCTAAATTCGGCTATAATGGACTCATTCAATAGGAATGATGGCAAGTATACAACAGTGGAGTTCGGTAATGACAGGTTTCAGCCCACTTTGGCAAGAATATTTGAAAGTTCCGTTAAAGATATAGAGGGTGTTGGCTCTGTGATTTTTTCTGACAGTTTTGTGCTTGAAAATGTTCAGGTCAGAAATGGCAAAAGCGGTGAATATTTTGACTCGCCCAAACGTAAGGTCAGAAATGAGAAAAAAACGTCAGGCTATGAGTATGTGGAGTTCTTTCACCCAGTAAAGGCGGAAACCTACAATGAACTTCGTGACAGTGTTGTGAATGGTCTGAATTATACGAGAAATATGAAAAAAATGAACTCATACGATAACAGCAGAGGACAAGACGAAGTGCTTGACATGACAGGTGAAAGCAGAGGTCTAGGAAGATAATATAAAAAAAGCCGTTACAAAGCTATACGGCTCTTTTATTGCGCAACAACCCATATAAATGCTACTCTTTTTAGAGAATTGTTTGCGGAGGATTATAAAAAGATGAAAAAATTTAATTTGCAGGAATGGCTCGAATTTCATAAGTTTGCGTCTAATCTATATGCCTATCCATATGATGAACAGCTTCAGATTTACAATATTAACAGAAATGCTACGGCTGTAGCTCCATTTGAGGTATGGAGCAATATTGGACTTCGTATCAATGGTGGTACAAGGTCAATGACCATTTATGACAAAAACGGCATAAAGAAACATTTGTTTGATGTATCTCAAACTAACGGAAAAGATATCAAGCCGTGGAAATACAACGTATCATATAATGAGTATATCTTTGATATGTTGGATAAGATGTACGAAAAGAATGGTAGTGAAACAAGAGCGGATCGTGGCGAGAAAACCTTTCATAATAACATTTATGACTATGTGTTTGAGTCAGTGTATTCACACCCGAAGTCACCAACAGGACAGCTTTCAACGGAATTATGTGAGCTGATCGCAGAAACAGTTACATATACAGTATGCGAAAGATTAAATATCGTTGAAGAACAGTACAAGTACGATTTTTCAAACTTCCCTGTAATCAATGAAAATGCTCAGGAGCTTGTAGGTACTGTTGCGGCAGTCTATGTCAATGCCTTTTGCCGAACTGCAAAACAGCTTGTAAAAACTGTATCACTGGAAGAAGCTCAGGGCAGACAGGCTATGCGTAAGCCAATTGTCAATGATGATATTTCAGAGTTTGAGCAGAAAGTCACAGTTGAAGAAACAACAGTGACAGATAATGCTGATATCGAAACGGAAAATGATATATCTGAAAAAGAAGATGATAGATATGTTGTTGAGCCTGATGATACGGTAGAGCCTGAGCCTGACTACAATGAATTTGTAGAAGTTCCTGAAAAAGCTGAACGTCTGACAATTACCGCTGAGCAACAGGAAACAGTGCTTAAACAGATTTTTCAGGCGGATTATAAAAAAGTTAATAAGCAGGCAGTTATCAAGTTCTATAACATCAACAAGTCAGCTAAGGTGCTTATGCGGTATACCTATGCTGTATATAAAGGTTCACACCCTATCGAGCTTGCTGAAATGCCTGATGTAGTCAAATGGTCTGCGACTTCCAAGGGCGTTGTCTTTGCTGACGCTAATGGAGCGGAACTATACTGTGTAAACTGGCGTACTGCCTGTGGCTATGTTAAGCAGCTCATCAGGGATAACGAGTATGCCATAAGCAACACCATAGAGGCAACATCTGAAAAAGAAGAAAAAGAAACTGAAAAATACCGTGGTAATATTATTTCCGCAAGCACGATGAAACAGCAAAGACTGTATTCAAAGTTTGTCGAGCTGTTTCCTGATTTTCTGACGAACTATAAATATCTCAAGCTTGAAAGCAACTTAGGATTTATGACTTTGTCCTTAGACAAAATCGGTAGCAATTCTGTAGCAATGGCACATTACTATGAGCAGAATGGCGATTTAATGGTTGACCCTGAAATAGTGTTTGATATTGATAGTAAAAATAAAACACTTACTGCAATTTCATATCAACAGGACGGCATGAGCATATATAAAACGTATGAACCAGACAGTGACGAACAGGATAATTGCAATTCTTTTGTAGATACTTGGTTCAATAATATTTCAACTCAGGCGTATAAACCTGTCAGAGCAATAAACATACACGGAAAAGAGATAACATTTGCGAATGTTTTGTCCATGGACAAAAATGAGAGTGAGGACAATACGATCGTTATTTCCGAAAATGGTGTATCGAGAGAGTATATCATTGAGCAAAAACGAGATAACATTGTTAATGTTGTTGACAAAGAGAGCGGTGAGTACGCAGTTGAAGTTGACCTAGAAAATAGGGTAGCGGTCAAGTTTATTTCCTCTTTTTCAGATAATCAAAAAAATCAGTTCTTTGAATATTTCAAAGACTATGACGCTGTATATAACAAAGAAAGATTTATACAGTCAACGGCAAAAGCACTTCTTCTCGGAGCTGAAACGGATGATGATTATGTCATTATAAAGCATATTGAAATGATTGATAATGACCCTGATAACATCAAGGTTGTTGATGATAACGGCTCTGAAAAATCATTTGCAGAACAGGTTGATGATGTACTTGCAGGAAATGCAAACCGATACAATGACTTGAAGGTATGTGATACACCTCAAATATTGCTTGACGTTGGCTGTGAGCAACTTCCAATGTTTTATACACAAAAGCATTTGAAAGAAGCAATTAAGCAAAAGAATGGACATACCCACGCTCATGGTCTGACGGTTGAGCAACTTAAACTCATTCCAAAACTATTACAAGAGCCTGTTATGATTATGGATTCTGTTTCCAAAAGCGACAGCATTGTTGCGATAACATCTGAGGTTGACAGCGACAAAGCACCTATAATTGTAAGTATTAAACCTAACGGAAATGGAAAATACGAGATGAAAACTCTAGATTCCAATTTTATAACAAGCATTTATGGACGTGATAATTTCGGTAATTTCGTAGAACGAGTGACAAAAAGTGATAACGTTCTTTATTATAATAAAGAAAAAAGTCAAGAACTGTTCAGTGTGCTGGGACTACAATCATCCCAGGGCTTAAACGCTCTTGACTCTAATGTTATTATACACCAAAGTCGCAATATTGTCAAGGGTATGCAGCAGGAAAATAATGCAGAACAACTCTCTTTCTTTGAAAATTCGACATTGGAAGATACGGAAGTTGAGATACCTTTTGCAGTTGGTGATGAAATAGATTATGGCGAACGCCATTACACGATTTCAAAAATCGACAAAGAGAAAAATACAGTTACGCTCCTTGACTATAATACAGGTTGGTATCCTATTTCTCATGATGAGGACTTGTCAATGGTCATTGCCGAGTTTGAAGTGGTGAGGGAAAAGGAGATAGTTGAGTCTGAAGCATTGGCAGCTAAGCCTAACAACTTTGTTAAAATAGATGATGAAGGCTCGGTCAATAGCGGCTCTTTATCTGAAAATTTTGTTATCACTGACGAACAGCTAGGCGTTGGAGGTCCAAAGCAGAAATTCAATAGAAACGTGACAGCTATTCAGCTTCTAAAAAAGATTGAAGAAGAAGATCGCAACATAACCAAAAATGAACAGCAAGTGCTGTCGGAGTATGTTGGTTGGGGCGGTATCCCTGAAGCGTTTGATAAAAATAATAGCTTGTGGTCGCAGGAGTATGAACAACTGAAAAATCTTCTAACGGAAGAAGAATATCAAAATGCCATAGGCTCGGTGCTTAATGCCCACTATACACAGCCTGTCGTTATCAATGCAATGTATACAGCGTTGTCAGAGCTTGGCTTTAGTGGCGGTAAAATACTTGAGCCAGCCGCAGGCGTTGGAAACTTTATCGGCTGTGCGCCTGAGAATATTGCAGATAGGTCATTCTTTACTGCGGTGGAGATAGACAGCATATCAGGAAGGATTGCAAAACAGCTCTACCCTGAGTCAGAAGTTCAGGTGTGTGGCTATGAAAACGCAAAGCTCAGAGCAGGCACGTTCGATGTGGCAGTCGGCAATGTTCCTTTCGGTGATTATAGTGTAATCGATAAGAAGTATAATCGTGACCATGCTATGATACACGATTATTTCTTCCTAAAAACGCTTGAAATGGTCCGTCCAAATGGTTTGATAGCTTTTATCACGTCAAAAGGAACAATGGATAAGCAGAGTAGTAAAATCAGAAAGCAAATAGACGAAAAAGCTGAGTTTATCGGTGCTATAAGGTTGCCGAATACGGCTTTTAAAGCTAATGCAGGCACAACAGTTGTCAGTGATATAATCTTTCTGAAGAAGAGGTCATTTCCACAGACAAAACTCAGTGAATGGGTCGATACCGCCTATAATGAAGATGGTCAGCGTATAAATCAGTATTTTATCAATCACCCTGAAATGATATGTGGAGAGCTAAAAATAAAGTCAGGTCCTTATGGTCCTGAAATGACAGTTGACCCTTTTTCAGATAAAAGTCTGAAAGACGCATTGTCAGAGTGTGTTGAAAATCTAGTGAATAATACAGATGTGCGCTATACACAATTATCTCTCAGACCAGTAGCCGCTGAAGCAGACGATACGCAGAAACAGGAAGAAGCATTGCCTGCACCTGAAAACATTCCTGACGGCTTTTACGTTTCAATTAATGATAATATCTATAAAAGAAACGGAAGCGTTCTTGTAGAAGCAAAAAGGAAAAGCGGCAAGGCGTTTACAGAAAGAGAAAAGGGAATGCTCACTCTTGCGATAGACCTTGCCAAAGATTTGAGGTATGCTGTAAACATTCAAAATACAGATATATCGGACGAGGACTACGAGAAAATCAGAATAAATCTTGAAAGCAAGTATAATTATTTCTCCGTAAAATACGGCAAGATAACTGACCCGAACAATAAACTGGTTTACAACACTCTCAGATATGTGAGGGACGATAATCTCGATTTTCTTAAGAGCATTGAAACACCAAAGTTTGAAAAGTCAGATATTTTATTGAAAAGAACAATACGCCCGTCAATAAAAATAACTCACTGTGATACAGTTGAGGACGGCTTTCAGGCTACACTTGCGGAATATGGATATATTGACCTTAATCACATATCAAAAATAACAGGATATAAAGTAGACGAGTGCATTAACAGACTTAACGGCATACTTATGTATCGTGACCCTGACGAATTTTTTTCTGCTGACATTAAGCCTACTGATGGTTGGTTGACGGCAGACGAATACTTGTCGGGAAATGTGGTCGAAAAGCTTAGAAAAGCAAAACTTCTATCATCAAGGTTTCCTGAGCTGAAAGTAAACGTTGAAGCACTTGAAAAGGTACAGCCTGAAAAAATCAAAGCAGTTGATATACTAGCTCAGATAGGCTCATCATGGATACCTGAAAAATATATAGAGCAATTTGTAGAAGAGGTTTTCGGCATTGGTACAGTTGTTGAACACAACACTGCAACAGCAAATTGGAAACTTTCAAATAAGGTCAATGGCAATTATCACTCGTCCACAAGCACGGAGTATGGAACAGCGGATATAAATGCTATGTACATACTTGAAAACTCTCTTAATCTGAGAGATAGCACAGTATGGCGTGATAAGCGTGATGAGCTAGGTCACTTGGTATATGATGATAAGGGAAATAAGGTCAGAGAAAAAGACGTAGAAAAAACCATAGCTGCTAATCACAAGGCTGAGAAAATCAAGGAAACATTCAAAGAATGGGTATGGACAGACGCATATAGAACGCAGGACCTTGAAAACATCTACAACTCAAAGTATAACACAGAACGTGCAAGAACGTATGACGGCTCACATCTGTTTTTTGCAGGAATGACGAGTTCAATAGAGCTTGCGGTTCATCAGAAAAATGCAGTTGCACGAGTTTTGTATGGTGGAAACACATTACTTGCTCACGTTGTCGGTGCAGGAAAAACATTTGAAATGACAGCCGCTGCCATGGAAATGAGGAGAATAGGTGCTGCAAATAAGCCGCTGTTTATTGTTCCTAATCATCTGATAGGACAGTGGGGAAAAGAGTTCTTGACGCTTTATCCTGACGCAAATATTCTTCTTGCAACATCAGAGGATTTTGAGAAAAGCAGGAGAAAAGCGTTTGTTAATCGAATAGCAACAGGAGATTATGACGCAGTAATAATGGGCTATTCAACTTTTGCAAAGATATCAATTTCGCCTGAAAAGCGAAAAGAATACTATCAACAGCAGATAGATGAGCTTATAGACATTATCCAGAGTTCTGATGATGACGATAATCTGTCTGTTAAGGACGCTCAGAAAAAGAAGAAGCAGTTAGAAACAAGACTTAAAAATCTTGAATATGATACTGAGCAGGACGATAATATCTATTTTGAAAACCTTGGCGTTGACGCACTGTTTGTTGATGAAGCACATAATTTCAAAAATCTTTCCATAAACACAAAGCTGTCAAGGATTGCAGGCATACAAACGACTGAGTCCAAACGAAGTGAGGACTTGCTCTTGAAAATTCAGTACATTAAGGAAAAGCAGAATGGATTGGATCGTGGCATTGTATTTGCAACTGGTACGCCTATCTCAAACTCACTAACTGAAATGTATGTCATGAAAAAATATCTCGAGCCTGATTATCTCAGAGAAAAAGGTCTACAGCATTTCGATTCATGGGTGGCTGATTTTGCGGAAGTAACCACAAATATAGAGTTATCTCCTACAGGTAATTCGTGGAGAGCCAAAAAACGTTGCTCAACGTTTAAAAATTTGCCTGAATTGATGAGTATCTATCGCAGAGTGGCAGATATCCAAACAGCAGAAACATTGAAGTTACCAGTGCCAAAGCTGAAAAACGGCAAGTATACGATATGCCTGACTAAGCCGTCAGAGGAACAGAAACTATTTATCTTTGATTGTGGTGAAAGAGCAGAGGAAGTTCATCAAAAACGAGTTGACCCTAGCAAGGATAATATGCTGAAAATAACCAATGACGGAAAGATGTGTGCGTTAGATATGCGACTTGTCGACCCAACTGTGGAAGATAATCCTGACAGCAAGGTTAATATGGCGGTAAATAACATCTTCAACAAATGGGAAGAAACAAAAGATGATAGCCTGACACAGGTAGTTTTCCTTGACCGCTCTACGCCGTCAAAGGGTTTTAACCTATATGATGATATCAAGAGCAAGCTTATTGCTCTTGGTATTCCTGAAGAAGAGATAAAATTCATTCATGACGCAAAAAATGATAAGGAAAAGGTAAAGCTCTTTGAAGATGTGAATGAGGGCAGAGTGCGTATACTTATCGGCTCTACGGAGAAAATGGGTGCAGGCACAAACATTCAGAAAAAACTATGCGCACTTCATCACATAGATGTTCCATGGCGTCCGTCTGATATCGAACAGCGTGAGGGACGTATACTCCGTCAGGGAAATGACTGCAAGGAGGTCGAAATTTTCCGTTATGCAACAGAGGGTACATTCGATAGTTACTCGTGGCAGACAATTGAGTATAAGCAGAAGTTTATATCTCAGGTCATGACAAATAAACCGCTTGGACGTTCGATAGATGATGTTGACGAAGCGGCATTGAACTACGCTGAGATAAAATCTTTGGCAACAGGTGACCCTCGTATAAAAAGACAGCTCGAGCTTTCAACTCAGGTGGATAATCTGTGCCGTGAAAAGGCAGAGTTTGAAGCTGATAGAATGAAAGCAAGAGAAGAAATAACATTCACTATTCCTACGCAAATAAAAAGAGCAGAGAAGTTTATCGAGATATTCGATAATGCAGTAGAGTATTCAAAGCAATATCCACGTTCTGAGAATTTCTGCGTAGAAATAGTTGATAACAAGATAACAGATAGGGAAGAAGCAGGCAAGGCTGTAAAAGCATTGCGAAAAGTTGGTGGCGAAGAGCCTATTGATGTGTGTGATTACAGAGGTTTTAAAATACAAATTCAGTATTCATCACTTGGCGGATATGGCTCTTTCAAGACAATAGTTTCGCACGAAAATGCAACGCTCTTTACTTCTCTTGGCGTGTCGAACACAGATGTTTTTGATAACATTGACAATGCTATAGACGTTGATATGCCACAGTTGTTATCGAAACATAAGGAAGAGTTGGAAATAGCTCAAAAAAATATGCAGAAGTCAAAAGAGATAGCAGAGCGAGAGTTTCCAAAGTTAAAGGAGTATCAGGAAAAGAGAGAAGAACTCAATCAGCTCACATCGGAAATAGGCTTGAATGATAACTCAGGGGATATGGATATAGTTTTCAAACAAGACGCTGTTACTTCTGTTATCGACAAGAGCTACATCCGAGATAATTCAGGAACGATAATTGCAAAGTTCACCTATAGTGTTCCTGAGAGTTATATAGAGAAGATTTACAACGATGATGATAACCTGAGCTTGGAATATGGTAGCCTACAGGAATACGTTAAGAGTGTTCAGGGTGATAACCGATTTTATGAAAAATCAAAAAAAGCAAGAAAAATCGTTGATGATGATATTCCTGCGGTCGATGATACGATGTTCTTAACTCTTAAACAGTGCCGTGCAATAGTTTTGGAGGAAGATAGTGAGCTTTTGACATTGCAAGGAGTTAAATCAAACGGAGAGCATATTAAGGTAGGAACATTTGACTATGATTATCAGACATATCAAACTTTAAGTTCTGTCGGAAAGCTCTATTCTGAAAAGCTTGGTATTCCATTTGGCGATGAAGATATTGCTGCTTCACGCAATAGAGGAATTTAAGATATAAGCCCTTGATTGATTATCAGGGGCTTTTTTCTTTTGGAGGTGAAAATTATTGTATAAAATTCAGATAGGCTGTAATAGGCGACTATCAAAGATATTTTATATCGATGAAAATGCGCTTAACAGCTATTTCGGGTGCAGTTCAGCAGGCGAGTTTAAAAAAACTGCAAGACAAGAGCCATATGCTTGCAAGATTTTGTCCGTGGACAAAAGTGCAGAAGCATTTTCACTTGCTTTTGCGGATAGAGTATTGAGCAGATTATATATAGCTGAGTACTTAGTGGCGGACTATGGCAGTGAGCATAAAGCGTTAGGAATTATTCGTTCAGAAATAAAAGATTGTATCGCATTTGACGGCTATATGGACGTTATTGACCTTAAGAGCATTGAAAATATTGATTACGCTATCAAGCTCTATACAGACTACATCAATAAAATAATGAATTTAGTAGAAGGTGACGCTGAAAAGTATAAGCGACGCAAAGCTTTAAAGTCGATAATTGAGTTGGCAAGGCATAGAAATGCCAATTTATACTCTGAAAAGGGGGATAAAATCAATGGCAATACGGCGTGAATATATAGGTTCGGGCAAGAAATTCATACGTTATTCTCCTGAAGAAATGGCAGACGCACGGCAAACGGATATGCTTGACTTTCTATCCCGAAAAGAGGGTTTTACCTTTATAAAAGTAGGCTCTGTATATCAATGTAATGAGCATGACAGCTTGATTATTCAAGGTGACAGACAACGTTGGTATTGGAATTCGCAAAAACTTAAGGGGCTTAATTGCATCGACTGGCTTATGAAAATAGACGGCATGGGCGTTCAAGAAGCATTTGAAACAATTATAGACTTGTCGGGAAATATTAAGACTGAGTTTGTGAAAGCTCCTGAAATAAAGAATGAGCCAAAAGAATTTCATTTGCCACCTAAAAGCGAAACGTATAGAAACGCTGCCGCCTATCTCACGAAAACACGAATGATAGACCCTCATATAGTCAGCTATTGTATTAAAAATAGTTACATATATCAGGATCAATACAAAAACGTTGTGTTTGTGGGTTTTGATGATAAGAATGAAGCAAAGTTTGCCGAGAGCAAGATAACGAATACCTTTTATAAGCGCAAACCCAAAAATGTAAGTGGAAGTCAAAAAGAGTACAGTTTCAATCTGACATATTTGACACCTGAGAGTAACAAAGATACTGTTTATGTCTTTGAAGCTCCAGTTGACTTGCTAAGTCATGCAACGATGTATGTCATATCTGAAAAGAAAAGGGCTGAACGATTGGGGCAAAAACCTGATTATGATGTTTGGAAAAATCAAAACAGGCTATCACTGTCGGGAACATCAGATGTTGCATTGCAATCATATCTGCAAAGATATCCTGAAATAAAAAACATTGTGCTTTGCTTAGATAATGATGAAGCAGGGCGAAATGGAATTGCAAAAATAAATGAGAAGTATGCTGACAGGTATAGCATTACAGTTCACGTTCCTAAATTGGGCAAGGACTACAATGAAACACTTGTCAGTTATTTAACTGTAGCGGAGAAAGCTACAGAACAGAGAACAGTTGATAACAGTGAAGAAGTTGCTGTTACAAATACAACTCAGCGGTCACGCTGATACAAAAATTCAAGGAGTGATTTCTATGAAAAACAAGAAAATGAAGAAAATTGGTGCAACGCTCTCATCATCAGTTGCCGCATTGTCAATGATGTTGATGAACGCTGTATCCGCAAGTGCAGACGCTATTGATGTGAATGACAACGGCAAGGCGGCTGTAGTCCTTGCTGACCTGTCTGGTCTGCTCAAGTGGATCAATGACTTGGGTGACACAGCTAAGTATATTGGCTATGCCATATCAGTTCTTGCAGTGATAATCGCAGGTATCATGCTTATAGGCGGTGGCAATGGCGGTATGAGCAAAACAAAAGGTGTATTTATAGGAATACTTGGAGGCTTAGCAATACTCGGCTTTGGTCCTGCTATCATTCAGGATTTTCAGGCGGCAACATCGAGCGGTATGCTTTTTATTAAATAAGCGGAGCGGACGGTACATATTGTATGTACCGCTATGGGTCTTAAGCTTTGAGCCTATAGCGGTGCATACAGTGCATTAGAAACAGAAAGGACGGATAATTATGAAAGAAAGGTTATACAATGGTGATTTTTTTAACTTCGATTTTTATATCGAACGTACAGAGGGTGTTTATGACGGCATAGACTATGAAGAAGCGTTCAAAGCATTTACCTATCACATTCTCCATGAGAGTGGTCCGATAGAGATAGGCGTTGATTATGACAGACTAGGTAATGATGGTTTACCAAAAGAAAATGAAAGTGGAAGAATGCCACTTCGCAAGTTTTCAAAAGGCGTTTTTACAGGCGTAGTTGATGGCATTATTAAAGATAAGCTGATTGATAAAGCAATCGGTAATCTTGACGATTTTCAGTATAACTATATACGAGCGAATAAAGATTTTGAGTCAATAGCTGATATGTTCAAACGAATTAAAGAGGACTGTGATTATGACAGTTGTGACTTTGACTATGATATAACAGTGACAGTTGGATCGCCAGAGTACGGAACGAATGAACCATATGACCGCTATTATAATGATGTTCTGAGCAGAGTAAATGTTATAACAGACGCAAAAGATATAATGAGTCTGTGCTGTGATTGGTCGGAATTTGTTTATCGCTATTATGACAAACTCAAAGATTTTGCCGATAAGAATTGGAGAAAGAACAATTTTGCCGAACCAGAAGATTTTGTGTACGAATGGATAGATGAAACGCAAAAATTACTTGCAGGCTATGGCACAGACAGTATATACAGTGCGTTGAGTGAAGTTATTGAGAGCGAACCTAACAGGGATAATGAACAGTATCAGAATTTTATCAAGAATAGTTTTAAGCCTTTCATGACAGATTGGAAATATACTTCATTCATTAATAATGATATGACAACGTTTAAAGACTTATCAAATGCACTTGATTTGGAGCATAATCGCATACTGTATACAGAATTTGAGCTGTTTACGGAGGAAAATACATACTATGCAGTAACATCAGGACACAATGTAAATGAAAATTCCATTGAGAATAATGCTGATTTAAAAAAGTGCATAGAGGACAACGCTATTGATTGCAATAATGTGTATGTAATCTATAGAAATTTCAGCTTAGGCTCTGAAAATGCGACTTGCGTGACGAATGCAAGTGATAATAAAATCGACATTATCCGTAATAATCGTAGCCTTATCGGTTATCATGCTGATTTGGTAAATGTTGATAGTGCAACTATTGATTTGAGAAATGAAAATTTCAGAAATCTTAACGATGAACGAGGAGTCAGAATATAATGAGAGTATCAAAAACGAAAAAATATGCGTTTTCTGTATTCATAACACTGCTTATAAGCACAATGTCATTGAGCATACTTGCATTTGCGGCTGACCCTCGTACACTTCTGCCTGAAGTGCAGGAGATAATCGTCAAGAAAACTTGGCACGGAGAAATGGTACAGAATGTTGAGTATACGTTGCTGAAATGGCTTGCATATGTTGTGGATTACATTTCAGAAGCTGTGGATCAGGTGCTGAATTTTAATCTTTACAACGTTATAAAAGACGTTTTTAACATAGATACTATTATATACCCTATAGCGTGGGCGTTGGCAGGAATGACAGTGGTGCTTATAGGAATACTTATTATAGTCAATGCAGATAAGATACACATAACAGACTATGTACGAAATATCTTGACGTCACTGTTTTTCCTTATCGCATTGCCGATACTCGTTTCATCATTTAGTGACCTTAAAACTGTGGGTGTGCAGTTTGCAAAGGATAATACAACAAAAGATACTGCAACAAATAGGACGATAGGTGAGTATATTCTCGCAAGCAATATTTACAACGTGAATAGCAGCATAAATCAAAATAAATTGGTAAAACAAAGTCAAGTATCGTCATTTGGTGTAAATCCTAACACTGTGTACTCAATGAATATTAATCTAGGTTTAGATCCTTCAAAAACGCAATATAGGACAGTTACAACAGCAGACCATTATGATGTGACTCCTACATACAGATTTGATGATTTGACCTTTGAGCATAAACTTGAACTGTTAGACCTTGTCGATGACTATGCTTTTTGGCAACAGCGTGTCGCATGGGCGCAGGCTAACGCTGGAGTACAAGACAATTCTGATACGGAAGAAGATGATGATAACGCATATAAAATAACAATAACACGAGGAGAGGGAGATAACAGACATTCAACAGATTATTACGTTATAACCTCACAAGCTCCATATTATCATGCTTCATTTGAATGTTACTTAATTCGTGAAGCAGCGGAAAATGCTGCCCACGAACTTCAAAATCGTGGCATAAATATACAAGCTAGTCAAGTGGCTTCCATGATAATGTATTGCCAAGACTCCGATACTTTTGAGGAAGCTATAAACAGGTTGAGTAAAGGCGCATTTAGAGAGTTAGACTTCTACGGAAACACAATGAGTGCTATTCAAATACTTAACATTTCCAATATCGAAGATTTTGCGGATAATGGATTTGAACATCATAGTGGCGGTAGTTTTGAACAATTAAAAGAAGCGTCCGATTTTAGTGACGGAGATATGTCAGCACAGTTTGATAAAATGTGGCAATATGTTTCTGTCGGTCACTTAACGGAAAAAAATCACTTCTATCGTGTTAATTTTCTATGGGGGCTTTTCATGCTTGTAATAACGGCAGTGTGTCTTATCTTTGCAGGACTGAAACTTGCGTCCTTGTTGTACGACATAATGTTTGCACAGATAGTAGCACCAATAGTTGTGGCAACAGATATGGGTGGCGCAGGACGGCTAAAAAAGGTCATACTGAATTTGCTTAACTGTTTTCTATCCGTGATAATAGTTGTCCTTGATTTACGTTTGTATATACTTATACTCACAGAAATTCAGGACTCATCACTGTTATCAAACCCAATAGCTGTTATTTTCATAACAGTTGCAGGCTGTAAATTTGTAATTGACGGACCTGACCTTGTGGTACATCTTCTTGGTATTGACGCAGGCGTTAAGTCAGGCGTATCAACTATTATGGGTCTGCGTTCCGCAGGACAGATAGCTTCAGGCGCAGGACACGCTCTAAGTCATATAGCAGGCAAAGGAATTTCAAAAGCGGGTGGCACAGTTGCAGGCGGTATCGGAGGAGCTATCTCAGGTGGTATTAGTGGTGCGAAAGCGTCAATGGCTAATGCTAGAAACAGTGACAATAAAGCCGAAAAAGGAATGCGTGGTGCTGTCGGTGCTGTTGGCGGAGCTGTCGCAGGCGGTGTCGGCGGTATGGTAGGCGGCTTTGGAAGTAATAATGGCGTTATGGGCGCAGCTGCTAATGGCATAGCCGTAGGCAGTAAAGCAGGAGAAGTTGCTAACAAACCTATCGGAGAAGTGGCTAAAAGTGCAGGACAGAATTTATCAGGCAAGGCAATGGGAATGGGTGAAAAACTTGGCGTTGGTACAAGTGGCAAGGACGGAAAAGACGGCACAAACGGAATAGACGGACTTAATGGTAAAGACGGCTTGCAAGGTGAAAATGGCAAACAGGGTGAGCAAGGTGAAAGCGGTGAATTTTCGTCAAACATCGATAATAGTTCATCTGAAAATGCTGTGGCGCAAGGCTCTTTTGGCTCGGACAGCTCTAACGCAGGCATGGATGGCTCACAGACAGCTAGTGCAGTTACACCTAGCATAAGCACTTCGGGTGGAAGCTTTGGCACTGATACAAGTGCTTCATCAGCACAAGCTGTTAATTCAGGTAGCTATAATACTCAAACATTTGCAGATAGGCAGTATCATGCAGAGAGCAATACAATAAGCTATGCAGATACAGCTATAGCAGCAGAAAAAACACAGCCAACATTTGCTGAGAAAGCAATGCGTGATGAAAATAAAAGAAAATAAATAGGGGCAGGCGTAATGCTTGCCCTTTGTAACTTAGAAAGGGGAAGAGTAAATGAATGATATTAGGGCAGGCTTAGTACCGAAAACCACAAAATCAAAGGTCATGTTGACAAAATATCTGACAAAGTATCGCTTTTTGGGCATAATAGCTGTTTTCTTTTCTTCAATGGTCATAGGAATGGCGTTTGGCTCGTTGAGATATGTATTTGTGGTGTTCTGTTTAGTCATATTTATGATATGTACGGCAGGCTCTCCCTCAGACCCTCGCAAGAGCTTTGGAGGAAGCTTGCTCGATTTTCTGAGGTTTTTTGCTCAGAAAAAAACATACTACGGCTCAGGAAATGTGGATTGTGCTGATTATCTGAAAAAGGAGGAGGACAAGCGTGAAGCTAAGAAAAGAAAAAAGGAAAAATAAGCGTGTAAAAATGAATGCAAAGAATTGCCTTTGTACATACTTAGATTTCAATTCATTCCGCTTGACAGAGCAGGATCTAGCAACAGTTGGCGGTGGAAGGACAAATCTTGCGGCTAACTATGTGTTCAGGTTAAAGCATAATAACATTGGAAAGTATATGTCTGTTGTGGCTATTTACGGCATTGATATCATGCACTATTCCAATGACGATAAAATATCAGCGTTTAATGCTTTCGGTAGTGCAACTCAGCTTTTGGACTTGCCACATAAGTATATTTTCAGCCACAAAAAACCTGACCTTTCAAGACAACGTGAGTTCTTGGAATACAAAAAATCGCAAACACAGCACCCATTTACAAGGGCAATGCTCGATAAGAAGCTACGACAAATAGATGATCTGGAGAGAACTCACCGCAGTAATCTTGCATATATGTTTGTTTATGCAAACGATATTGATACGCTTTATGCAGCGGTAGAGCAATATTGCAATGCGTTTTCTGATACATCTATGGCTCTGTGCAATTTTGATACAACAATAAGCTTTATGAGAACGCTTTTAAGCTTTTCTGACTGTGAAAATCGTGATATTGATTATCAAAATATCAATGCTTATGTTCTGCCCGACACAGTAAAATTCGGTCAGAATTATTTTAAGGTGAACAACACATATGTGACATCAGTTGTCATAAAAAGTTTTCCTGCATTGCTTGCTCCACTTGCTTTAACACGGCTTGTATCACAGAAATATAGTGACATAGTATCTATGTGGGACGTGTGTACCGCTGCTCGTGATGATGTTCAGGAACAGTTGAAGCAATCAATGGACGAGCTTAACTCTCGTTGGGCAATTAGGCTCGGCATGGCTGATAACATTGATACTCAGACAGAACTTGCAAAGATACAAGAGATATATAATTCAGTAGTGAATGGTGCTGAAAACATGGTGTATATGACACTGCGTTTTTATATCTTCAATAAAGACCTGTCAGCATTGAAAAAGCGTGTTGCAGTAGTGCAGAAAGAGTTGGCTACAAACAATGGACTACGTTCTTACGTCCCTGAAAATCAGATGTTCACCGAGTTTACAAGACTTATTGTTGAGGGCAATAATATTCAAACGCCAATGCCTATCTATGATACATACGCAAAAGAATTTCCGTTTTATTATCAGGAACACATTGATGATAATGGATTGTTTATGGGCTACACGCAGACAAACGGACTTGTCTTTCTTGACTCGTTTCTGCGTAACAGATACCGCTCGTCATATGATATGATACTTTGTGGAGTAAAGGGCGGTGGTAAGTCTGTAACGCTTAAATTAATGGTGCAAAATCAGCTTATAATCGGCAACAAAGTTTTCGCTATTGATATTGAGGGTGAGTATAAGGACCTTGCTATGATGTATGACGGTCAGGTCATTACACTGGATAGACGTGCCTTTATAAACCCTCTGCAGATAAGGACAGTTATCGATTGGCAAAGCGAAAACAAGCTTGATGAAGAAGAAAACGATGATGATACACAGCAACAGCTCCTCTCCAAAGAAAGTGCTATCGAAACAAATTTTATATCTGAAATATCACGAATATGCACTTTCATGTATCAATACGTTCCGACAATGACCTATGATGTTATGACAGCTTTTAGAACTGCCCTTGTAGAAACTTATCAAAAAAAGGGTATAACAAAATACACTGATGTAAACTCTCTTTCGCCAGAAAACTTTCCGATATTTTCTGACGTTGTTGATGTTATAACGTCAAAGATCTCTTCGGGAACGCTCTCAGCAGACGAGATAACTTTGTATAAAACATTGCTTATGTACGTGAAAGAATTATCTGTTTCAGGTGCATATGGAACAATGTTTGATTCGCATACAAACATTGAGATAAACAATTCAAATCTTATAGTTTTTAATGTGAAAGCATTGTCTGAAATGGACGAGAATGTGTATAACGCACAGCTTTTCAATATACTCTCGTTGATGTGGTCTGAGGTTTGCAAGAACGTTGCTCATAACAATAACCTTGTAAATCTTCTTGACCGCCGCAGAGTTATCTGCCTTATTGATGAAGCTCATCGTTTCATCAATACCAAAAACACATTGTGTACTGATTTTATCCTTAAACTTGAGCGTCGCTCAAGAAAATATGACGCAGGACTTTGGTATGCAACACAATCAATTCTTGACTTTATGCCGTCCGACACTGGTGAAAGTGTGGATACAGTTAAGAAGATATTTCAGCTCGTGCAGTATAAATTTTTGCTTAAGCAATCTTCTGACAGCATTGAGATTTTACATAACATTTTCGGTCAGTTTACTATGTCTGAGCTATATGCAACGGACAATTTTGAGGCAGGAGAAATGTTGTTGTCACTAGGCTCAGGCAAAAACAAGATACACTGTAAGAACGCTGCTACAGAGTGTGACCTTATGTACATAGGTAACTCTCAGGACAGGGACGAGATAGTAGACAGCATATTCAATCGAATGTATCTTCTTAATTGGAGTCCTCAAAATCTTGCTGATGAAATGTATCGTTCTGAGCAAAAAACGCAAGAATTTATCGAAACGTTCACAAGGGAAGTCATTGAATATTTCGGCTTTAAACTGACAGATAGCGAGTATCTTTATTTGACAGTAAACAGGCTAGTAAAAAACCTTGCAAAGCGTTTTGGTGATAAGTACAACGTGAGAAAGTGGTGAGTACAGTATGGATAAGATTAAGCGAAACAACGCCATTTATATAGCATTTCTGAGCATTTCAATAGCTATTATGGCAGTTATTATAATCATACCTATGGTGCAATCTATGCGCTATGTGCGCCATACTGTAGACTACAACAGCATAGTTGCAATGGGTAGTTATCATATAAAAATATCAAATGCAACGTATCTTAAAGATAAAAAAGAGCTTTACTTTGCATTGTCGGCAAAAGAGGAAAGCAACTATTCAGGTAGCATAAGTTCAAAGCCTGAGATAAGCAACTACACGCTGAGATACTATGATGACAATGGCAAATATCATACAGAAGATATGCTGAAAAAGTATACTGTTTCACAGAAAAATGACCTTACAGAGATAATAACAGTATCCGATATTCCTTCAGGATATGACTACGTTTACCTTGAGTTAAAGTGTACGATCGCTGCCTATGACGATCCGGACACAGTGGACGAATTTGGTGATGTAATAAAGGGGCAACACCATGATGAGATAGTCAAAGAACAGTATTTTATGTTTGACAAAAAGGACGTCAGAGTGATAGACAGCAAGGACGATAATCAGGACGATATGAGCATTGTTATTGAAGAACAGACAGATAGTACATCTGAAAAAATTACAACTACAGAAGCCAAAAAGGATATTAAATCAGATTTGAAAAACGATAAAAAAGAGGATAAGCGCAGTGAAAATTCATCAACCACAGATAGTATATCAGAGAGCAAGTCTGACAAAAAGAAAACTGAAAAGGTCACAACATCTACAGTGACATCGACTAAAAAAGTTAACGTAAATCCACAAGAAAATCACGATTGGCAGGACACACAAGCACAGCCAAGTGGCGGTAACGATAACTATCATAATGACAATACATATACTGAAACACAGCCATACTATCATGATGAGCCTGCACAGACAGAGCCACCATATCAACCGCCTGCAACAACTACAACAGCGGTCATAAAAGCACGTTCTTTAAAGATAGAAACAATCTATGAGTACAATGATGTTAAGATAAACGTAGGTTCAACGGCACAGCTTAATGCAGTTGTAGGTCCGTCAAATGCTGTGAATAAATCAGTGATTTGGCAAAGTAACAGACCTGATATTGCGGAGGTAGACAGCAACGGAAATGTGCATGGAATAAGCAGTGGAAAGGCTATAATAACTGTCCGTGTTGCAGACAACAGTGCCATAACAGCAAGCTGTATGGTGACAATAAATTAAAGGAGAAATACAATGAATGACGAATATATTTATCAGTATCCTGCGCCTGAGTACATGGAAAGCTTCAAAGAAATGGTAGCGCAAAGAACAACAAATACCAATGGTGCACGAAAGAAAGTTATCGTGTGCTTTGGCATTAGCATGGCTTTTTTAGTCCTTTACTGTCTGCCGTTTCTGAATTTTATCGACACATATTTATTGCTTGTTGCAGTGATTTTTTTATGCGCAACAGTGATACTTCTTAAAGGGATAACAAAGAAAATAGGCACTCATAATCTCATGATACAAGCTACAGAGAATGACATGGTGCTGACGTATTATTCTGTCGGGGCAACGCCTAAAAAGGTATTGACCGTGCGTTATGAAGATATAATCGAGTGTCAGTTTTTCGATAAATCTTATACGAAAATACAGATAACTTTTAAGAAAAATAAGCACTCATATCTTAAATCATATAGTCAGACAGGAGAAGAAGCGAGCAATCTAGTTGACACTATGGTTTCATTTGAACTCAATCCATATTCCTATGAGCAAGGCTTCTTTATGTACATAGTACCTGATTATTTCAATATAAAAAAATATGCTCTGACAGATAAAATTCTTAAAAAATATGGCAACATAAATGAATATTTCACTCGCTTGGCTGAGAGTGAAGAAGTTGAATAAGGTGGTGTAAAAAATTATGCCAGATATTCGTTTGTCTAGTGATTTGATGAGTAAAGTCGATAAAATTGCGGCTGAAAAAGAAATGTCACGAAACAAATTAGTCAACAAAATAATTGAAAAATACGTTGAAGCAAGTGACAGCTTTGTATCTGATATTCTTCCTGATGTTGTCCGCAGTATTGTCAAAGATGAGATAAAGAAACTTGACGATACTTCAACAGAAGTAATAAAGGATATGTATGTAACTATCATAAAGCTTAGAAAAATAACTGAAACACTAGAAACTTTCATGCTTCCAGAATACAATGAAGTGGACTATGATACGTTAAAAACTAACGAACTTTTGACTCTTATTGAGTTGTCTGAAAAGCAAAAAAAACGTTGATTTTTGAACAAAAATCTTCATGCTTTTTTAGATAACAAATATTGCAAGGAAATTTTAAGGGGAAAACGCTATTTAAGTTATTTAACTTTGCTGATTTTAAGCTGAAATTTCTTATTTAAGTTAAATAGTCTATCCTATAATGTGGAAATTTTCAAGTGAAAAAGTTATTTAAGTTATTTAATTTGTCAGAAAAAGGGGTATTTAAGTTATTTAACATTGCTTAAAAAGAGGTATTTAAGTTATTTAACTTTCTGAATAAGTAGCCCCATTTTAAGTTCACCTAAAGCTCGGTACTACCGAGCTTTCACACAGGGAGTGTACCCACTCCCTTTATGCTCTTTGAGGTTATTCGTTCATGTTCTGAACAAAATTCATTCATTCAAGTTCCCCTGAAAATCAATAGTTGGAGGTGCAAATTCAATGCCAAAAAAATTAAAAACATTCTCGTTTTCTGATACTGCTGAGAAAAATCTAAGCTTGCTCATGAGTGACCTTGAAATACATTCGGCAAGTGAATGTATAAGATACCTGATAGACGCAGAGTGCGTTCGTCGTGGGCTTATAAAAAAGGACGCAATGTCTGAAAACTTTGGTGCAGGAAAAGGTGACAGGTCAAATGCAAACTCAGTAAAAGACAAAGACGATCTATTGAGAGAAATACAAATGGTCAGCATTCAAATGGCAAAGTACAATAATCGTATTGAGGATATATATAAGATGTGTTATGAGGTCCGTGACGGAGTTAATTCTCAATGCAATTTCATGGACGCTCCTTTCACGTCTGCGGATACTATGGTTGAGGGCGCAGCGGTGAGCAAAGCAGTGCAAGGCTCATGCGAAACTTACGAAGCAAGAATGCGACGTTTGTCCGTGGACAAAGCAAACCGCCGCTAACGGCGGCGTATCTAAAAAAGAAGAAAAAGGGGTGATACATTGAAAAAGAAGCACACAACGCCTGCGGTAGTTTTTCATCTTGATATGATACAGCCTACGAGTAAGAAGTGGGTAATAGCCAAAGGATTTGACGGAATGTCTTATATGAACAGGGACGGAAAATTTCTTCCGAAAAAAGAGAAAACATTTAAGTCGCAGGCAACAGTAAATAAAGACTATATTGATTACATGAATAAGAATGGCGTCTTTGATACGAACTACTCAATGCTCACAGAAAAACAAATGGATGCTTACAGAGATTATGAGCGTCAGAGTAAATCTGAGGGTTGTCCGAAATATGTGGGCTATCTGTCATTCGATAATCAGTTTCTAGTCGACAATGGTCTGATGATAGGTGAAGTGCTTGACCGAGCAAAGCTTATGGATATCGCAAGAAAAGGAATCAATTCCTTGATTGACAAAAGCAACAAGCTAAAAAATGAAAACACTTATTGGTATGCGGCTATTCATGAGGATACAGACAATATCCATGTTCATTATACTTTGCTTGAATATCACCGCCTAGAGGATAGAACAGTAACATACAAAGGTAAAGGGCAGGACCTTTTAGAGCAGGACGCATTTAAGAAAATGAAGTCTACAGTTGCTAATGAAATTATGACAAAAAAGCTGACACCTGAGCTTACGGCTTTCAAGCGTAAAAATCTCATACCTGAGTTTTCTTCTTCCATAGTAGCGTCCAAAGAAATGATAGAACTGTTGAAGCTTCTTCCACCAAAACCGCCACACTCAGCGTGGCAGTATGACAATGTAAAAGTTCGTCCGTATCAGCGCAGGATAGATATGTGTGTTGATAAAATTATTAGCTGTAACGAAAAGCTTCAGGCAGAGTTTGATGAATACGTTGAAAAGTTGAAAATGGCAGACGAACAGTACAAAAGATTTTATGGCGAAAACTCTGATTATTTTGAATACTCAAATAATCAGCTTGACGATTTTTATAACAGGGCAGGAAACAAGCTCCTGCAGGAACTTGCAAAATTGCAATATAGACTTGATAAAAATTATGCTAAAGAAAGTGACTTTACAGATATGGAAAAAGCCGTATCTAAAAAAGAAGAAAAAATGGCATACAAGGAGTTCAAAGAACATCTGAGTAAAAATGAATTGCTTCAGGCTCAGAGCTGCCTGAAAAAGCATAGCAAATCGAACGATACATTTGCTTATCAGCTTGGGAAGCTTTTGCTTGACAACTATGATGATAAAGAAAACATTGATAATGGAATAAAGATACTCAGCGAGATCGCAGAGAAAAAAGACAGTCGCTGTTATGATAAAGCAAACTACCGATTGGGTAAATATTATGAAGATATAGGCAACAGCGAAAAGGCAGAGGTACACTTGATTCGTTCGGCAGAGGATAACAACGTGTATGCGATGTACAAGCTAGGAAAAGCGTATCTAAAAAAGAATAAAGAAACAAGCAACCAGGACGATTTGAAAAAGGCGGAACGTTGGCTGAAAAAAGCGGCTGACTTCGATGACCCATATGCACAATGTTCATATGGTATGCTTTGCTTCAAGACAGAACGTCGTGACAAGGGATTATATTATCTCGAAAAATCAGCGGCTAAAGGAAATGAATTTGCAAAAATGATAATTCAGACTACAGTAAATCGTGAAGAGGCAAGGCTGAGAAAGCAAAACAACAAGAGAAAATTCCGCAGTTTCAGCGCACAGCAAGCTTTGGTTCGTTCTAAACGAGCCATGAATGTATGTTGGCATTCGGTTAAGTCACTAATGAGCGAGTATGACTATCACATCAAGAAGTTGCAGGAAGAATATGACTATGAAAATAATATTGTAAATGAAATGGACGGCTATAGCTATTCAATAGATTAGGAGAAATACAATGAACAATGATTTTGATGAACTGAATAAAAGCAGAATAAAGGTACGGCTTTTAAAGGCGTTTGGTTTTGGTGGTCTGATATATTTTGTAATAAACTTGTGCCTGAATTATTTCCACCTATCCCTGACGTTCATAAATGCAAAGCGTAAAGGTATAACAGCGGTGGAATATTTCCACTTGAAGTGGACGTATTTTATTACAACAGATAATTTTCCGTTACCAATGATAATTATGATATCATTTTTCATAGGCATAATGCTTGCACTGCGTTCTGAAACACATTGGCGTATAAAAAATGAAAACAAGACTATAAAGGGCAAGCAGCGTTTTATGAATACTAAAGAAATGGAAAAAGTTTTATATTCGTTTGATTGTGATAAAATGAAGTCGGCTAAAAAGTCAGGAATCATCATTGCAAAGGAAAACGGAAAGTTCTACATAGACGCTGAAACGATACACAGCCTTATCATTGGTACAACTCGTTCAGGTAAAGGTCAGACGTTCGTTATGCCTATGATAAGGCACATCGCAATGTCACAGGCTAAACACTCCATGGTCATAAATGACCCTAAAGGCGAGATAGCTGAAAACTGCACGGCTATGCTGAGGGAAAACGGCTATAAAGTAGTGTTCCTAAATCTGCGTGATACAAATATGTCATCGTTATGGAATCCGCTTCAAAAAGCCATTGATGAATACAAAAAGGCAAGAGATAATAATGAGGACCTCGACAAAACTATAGACGAAGTGCAATCGTTAGCAACGGTCTTCACAGCCGATGAACAATCTCAGCCGATTTGGCCTGAATCGGCTAAATCGCTTTTAGTTGCGATGATTTTATATTTGCTTGAAAAGGGTTATGACGATGGCAATCTTGCTAATGTTTCCATGTATTCAATATACAATCTATTTGTTGAATTCGGAACGGAAAATGAGGTGCAGATAGTCAATGGCGAGAAGCGAAATGTGAATGCTCTTGATAGCCTTTTTAAATCACTGCCTCGTGGCTCTGCGGCAAAAGCGTCTTATGCGACATCCCGATTTGCAGAGGGTGACTGCCGTGCAAGTATTTTTACCACGCTCTCATCAGATATATCCATATTCGGCTCTGACAGTGGAATATCTCGACTTACATCGGGAAATCAAATTAATTTTGAGGAACTCGCTGACCCTGACCACCCTATGGCAGTGATAATGATAGTCCCTGAAGAAAAGAAAAGCCGTCACGTTATAGCTTCGCTTTTCGTTAATCAGTGCTATAATGCACTCGTTGACTATGCTAACAAATTCATCGGGCAGAAGTTACCGCAGAGAGTTCATTTCATTCTTGATGAGTTTGGAAACATGGTAAATATCCCTGACATGGATACAAAGATAACAGTTGGTGCAGGACGTAATCTTCTTTTTGACCTGTTTGTTCAGGACCTTAATCAGCTCGATACAAAGTACAATAATGCTGCCAAGACTATACGCTCCAATACAGGTAATTTGGTGTATATAAATTCTCAAGACGTAGATACAAACAAATATTTCTCGTCAGCCTTGGGTGACAGGACAATAGAATATACTACATACAGCGGTGACTTGCATAGTTTTCTTTCTCATCAGGCAGGTTCTGTGGATAGCGTACCGCTCATACGCCCTGAAGATTTATCCGAATTGCCATTTGGAACAGCTATCACTAAAAGACAGCGTTGTTATCCTATAAAAACAGTTTTTGACCCATTTTACAAGCTTGGAATAAAAGTTCAGAGTATAGCAGAGATAGCAAAGACCATGGATTTTCGGTATAACAGTCTTGAAGAAACGATATATCCTATCGATAGCATATGGCAGAAGCTTTTTATCCCTATCAAAGATAACAAGGGATATATGTATAAGGCTGTTAAGCGAAAAGATCCTGCTGAAATAAAGAAGCTCACAGAAATGTACAGCCACGGCAGTCAGACTATGGTGCTGCCTATCTGTTTTGAAAATCAGATATATAGGAAAATGCCCTTTAGTGATAATCCTAAAGAACGTGAATGGACAGAGATACCGTGTGATAATGCGCACATTGTGGAACTGGGCAAGATAAAGCTTGACGCTTATATATCTTCCGATGGTCATTCACGGACACGTTGGGACAACAAGCGACAAGAGATTTATCGAAATCGAAAAAATGCGGTCACAAAGGCAAGTTCGACGGACTACACGGATAAGAGGTTATCAGCTCCGTCGCCAATTACTGAAGCATTGCAGATTATAAACTCACGTTCCGAGTTGTGTGCAGAGGGCGAGTACAACCGCCTTATTGAAGCAAAAAATAAGCCAGCGGTGGAAAAACTCATTAATCAGGCATTTACAAAGAAAATCATATCCAGAAAGCAATACGATTTGCTTAAACATGACATTGAGATTAACTTTAACAAATAACGGAAAACTGTATCTAAAACAGAGGGTGATTATTTATAAACTATGCTTAAGGATCTGAATTTCAGGTCCTTTTTTTGTTGCCTAAATATATTGGAAAGGAGGAAGGGAAATGCGTATACCAAACAGCTTTATAACGGACCTCAGAAGCAATTACACAGATTTTGCCGTAGCCTGCAAACTATATAGCCTTGTCAGTTCTCATACCAAGCGTAGCAGCAACGGCTATGAAGTTTGCATTAAGCAGGAAACTATAGCTGCTTCCTGCAAATGCTCTGTATCAAGCGTAAAACGCTCTGTGTGCCGTCTTGAAGAAATGGGTATAATTACGCATAAATATCGTTTGGACGGCTCTGAGGGGCGTTTAGGGGCATATCACTACTCATTAAAGCTCTATGACCTGACTAAGAACTATTTCTATATCAACAACAAAAAAGCTTATTCTTCTGACCTGAAGCCTAAGCTTTTTTTCATATATGCAGTTTTTTGCAAGCTTATGTGCAATGATATATCACGTTTTTATCAGTCGCTTAATGACCTTTCTGCGCTCATCAGGCTGAGTAGGGCAGAAGTGTCAAAGGTCATAGCTGTGCTTATTGACAGGTCCATGGTGCGCAAACAGCTCAAACGAACTAGAGCAGGAGATTATACGGACAATACATACTTCATAATCACTCGTAAACAAGGTTGCATAAAAAAAGCAGGACCTAGATCCAATAGGTCCTGCTCAAATGGTTTGTGTTCTCGTGGGAGTTCACAACTCAAACAGCTATATAATAACACCTCGAACGGGATTTGTCAATCCTTTTTGCGAAAATTTTTATTATATAAGCCGATTTTATTTTATTATGGGGGTAGTCCCTGATTTGCACCCTCATATTTATAACCCACTTTGTATTAATATCTAAAAAAGGTCAGATAGAGTAATTCTGTTATATTACTTAGTTCAGAATATGTAGTAATATATATGGCTTTTGATATTTTTGAAATTTGCCCTTTTGTCTTTTTTTAGATAATTTTAGGAGGACTTTTTTTATGTTGAGAAGAGAATATTTGATAAGATTGCGTACAGATATGCACTTTACCCGAGAAAACGTTGCTAAAGAGCTTGGCGTTAAAGACCGCTATCTCAAAAACATAGAGGACGGGCGAAGTCTATCTACGGAAGCTATAACACGGCACTTTATTGTTTTGTCAAAGCTTTTTGGTATATCAATAACCGACTTGGCGGCAATGGAAGCACTATACCAAGTTGCCAATATTGAGCTGATAGATACGATGTCAAATGAAACCACCGAGAGCAGTATTGACAATGTCGACTGATTTCGTCTTGTTTTCCTCAAAGCAATGACTATATATGTTTAACGTTGTAGTTGGGGTTGAGTGACCTAGTGTCGCTGATACAGTTACAGCGTCTATGCCAGCATTTATCTGCAGACTGGCGTTGAGATGTCTGAACGTATGAACGCCATAGAAGGGTAAACCATTTTTCTTGCACATCCTCTCAAGCCACTTGTAAGGCGTATTGGGGTGCATGGGCTTGCCATTTGCCTGCGTGAATAACCTGTCCGTTTTGACAATGTCTAAGCCTTTTCCTTTTCTGTTCCGAAAATCAAATTGCTGAGAATTTTTGTAGAGCTTCAGTAGCTTTGATAGTTCTTTCGGTATTTTAATAAAACGTTGTGATTTTTCGGTCTTAGTGACGTCTGTATAGATACCCTCTTTTGGCGTGTAATTTGAAGTCCGCTTTATCCTGACGTTGCATTTATCAAAATCAAAATCGTTCCATTCAAGACCTAGTATCTCACCTCTGCGTAGTCCTGTAAGCATAGCCAGTGTAAAGAATATTTGATATTTGAATGTAACGTGCTTTAATGTGCTTAATAATATCTTAGCTTCATCAATGGTGTAGATTTTAATCTCTTTCGGACGCATTGTTTCGCCATTGCCATTGATTTTAGGTATATTAACATTTGAGCAAGGGTTGTCTTTTATGTATCCGTATTTCACTCCATACGAAAAAACATTCGTAAGATACGTCATGTAATTCTTTATAGTTTTTCGTGATAATGGATTTCCTGTGCGTAGATTACCACCTTTTTCAGATAACTTATTAACATATGATTGGATAGTTATAGTCGAAATAGTTTGCAGACTGTTCTCACCCAGATCATGATTGATCCGATTAGCGATTAATCTTTCTGAATTGCGAGTTGTTTCACGATGATTTTTTTCAGCGTAATTTGTATACCATTCGTCAGCTAAGTGTTTAACTGTCATTTGTGTGTCTGTTTGAATATTTTCAAAAGTGTTTTCTTCGGCTGTTTTTTGTACTGATTGAGATGAAATAATAGTAGTCAATTCTGATATAATATCATCTTTCTGCTTTGAGCTTTCTGTTAAAATACGAATTTGCTCTTGTAAAATAGTATTTTGCTCCATTAAAAATCTTATTATCTCATTATTTTGCTTATCGTAAAAATTCATTGATTATTCTACAGCTATCTCCCTTTTTTGTCCGTGGACAATTTATTATAAACCCAATGGATATTATACCACAAGTTGGATATATTTCATGCGTTAAATATAAAAACAATAATGATATTGTGTGAACGAATGTTCATTTTTAACACAAGAGAGAATAGCTTCCAAAGGTTTACAAAATGTCTGACATATGTTATGATTAAAGCAAATAAAAATCACATTAGGAGAGATCAAAATGAAAAAATTATTAGCTATGATACTTGCGTTAGGAGTTACGTTTTCTATTTGTACGTCTTGCGGTTCTTTAAGTTCTGATACCAAAGATGAAGACTCATCTTCGACTGTTTTGGAAAATAGTGATGAATTGCTGAAAAGCAATAATAAAGTCGCTAAGACACTTTTTACGTTAGTGAATAGTCGATACGCTGATGTTATCGTTGAAGGCGGTGAATATACAGAGGGCGAATACACATTCGATGTAACTGACGCCATGGAAACAGAGGGACAAGACGATACTATAAAGCGTGAAAAATATAGCGAGGAAGCGACCAAAGCAGATATTGAGCAAGTGTGTTGGAAAGCTTTGAAAAAAGCAGATATCGATAAGGGCATTTGTGTTGTCAAAATTGCCGACTCTGTAATCACAATGGCTTGTTATTCTAATTCTGAGATAAGTCAGTGCGCAGGCATTTATCCTAACCCAAAAACAGAAGCTCCGTCTTTTGGTATATCAAATATTCCTGATGAATATAAGCAAGTTCCGTCATATGACGATGAAGATGAAGACGTTGGCGTAATGGACTAACTTAACTTTTTTAATACTCAAGCCGTGGCATAGTCTGCGGCTTGAGCGTTTTTGTCCATGGACAAAAACGCCTGTGGGTGCAAATTCCCACAGGCGTTTGTATTTTAATGACTTATGGAGTGATGTAATGATTTTTACACTTCTTCAGAAAATCATTTGAAATTGGAAATGATATTGTATCAAAAACGTTAAGTGGTGTCATATCTCTGATAAAACGATTAATATCCTCATAAACAAAATTCTTTCCTTGTATCGCTTTGCAATGCTCACATATATTCATCGCATAGCTGCGTCTTAGAGTTTTGCTGTATGCAACCGAGATCCTTTTGGGATATTTGTTTACCATGATTTCATCAAAAGAGAATACTTCGCCTAGTATCTCAACTCCATAGTATTCAATATCCTCGTTTATCATGTGTAACTCTATGTTTTGATATTTAAGAGCTTTAATTTTATCCCAAGGATATGTGAAGTTATCAAGAATATTGCCCGTATATACGATATAGGTCAATATTTGAGTCTTTTCTCCGCATTTGTAGCAAGTTTTGTCATATGAATATACAATAAGTTTACCAGTGGATGTTGGAACATCGTTGGTACTTGATAAATCACACCCTGTCATCAAATTAATGGTGTATCGGTCATATGTATACTCTTTTCCGCCTTTTTTGAAAACAACAACATATTTATCTCCTATCTCCCTGATAGAATATGCAGTGTAAAGTTTTCCTGTTTTTGTGTTTACAAACTTATTCAAAATGTAACCTCCCCTATAATTTTCTGCTTTATCCATATTTTTTTAACAAAAGTCTTGACAAATGCTGAAATATGTGGTATAATAAATAGGAAATAAGAAAAGTGAGCGCATTAAAAAAGCACTCACTTAGGTATATAACTTTTGGCGAAGCTATATACCCTGAAATCACAGTTGTTCGAGCAACGGTGAAAACATTAAGTGAATGCGATTTATTCTGTCGTTCATTATAACACAGAATTTCAATAATGTCAAGAGTGTTTCATCGTTTAGCGGACTGTGAAGCACTCTTATTTTTATGCAAATATATCCCCGTCAGGCTTTAGGACCTTTCGGCTGGACTCAAAATAAGACATAATGATGTGTAACCTTGGCGAAATCACTAACAACTACGCCGTGACGGTTGGTCAGAGCAACCGCAGCGAGTATAAGCTCTGTGGAGTCGAGCTACCTGTGAAAGTAACTAAGCAAGGGTGTCAACCCCGTGCCGACATTGCCACAATGCAGTCCCATTGTTTGGATGTCACCGCAGAGGTTTCGTGCGCCAAAGGGAAAAATCATTATAAGCGTAAGCAAAAAAATCAATACGATTACGGATTGTTTTTACATACACTCGGTCAAGCGGTATGCTTGGCTGACCAAAGGGTATTAATCATTAATGCTCTTTGGTCAATCAAGCAAGTTTGTTTCTTTTTTAGATATTAGCACAAAGTTCGCAGAATAAATACCCTACGAACTTTGAACTTAATCTTTGGTGCGGCAAACGGGACTTGAACCCGTACGTCAAGGACACACGCCCCTCAAACGTGCCTGTCTGCCAATTCCAGCACTGCCGCATTTACTATTCTTTTCGCTGAACTTTTCGTTTCGTTCGTGTTCCGTGTCATTCAGCTTAATTATTATAGCATTTATTTTTTCTATTGTCAAGGCTTTTTTTCAAAAAAATTCGACTATTTATAAATATACATATCACATACTCATTTATATATACCAGAGCTCCGCTATTGACATATCGGTCAGGCGGTATAACAGTTCTGTTGGACAAGATATTCTGAAAAATATGCACAAAAAAAGGACTTCATTGCGAAGTCCTTTAATTATTTGTGCAAACTCAGAATCACTTGAGCTCAACAGAAGCGCCAGCAGCCTCAAGCTTTGTCTTGATCTCCTCAGCGTCAGCCTTTGAAGCACCTTCCTTGATAGCCTTAGGAGCGCTCTCAACGAGTTCCTTAGACTCCTTAAGACCAAGACCTGTGATCTCCTTAACAGCCTTGATAACAGCCATCTTAGCATCGCCGAATGAAGTCAGAACTACGTCGAACTCTGTCTTCTCTTCAGCAGCAGCGCCAGCAGCACCAGCAGCTGGAGCAGCAGCAACAGCAGCTGTTACACCGAATTCTTCCTGGATAGCGTCAACAAGCTCTGAAAGCTCGAGAACGGAAAGTTTCTTGATCTCTTCTACAAAATTCATAATCTTCTCTGAAGCCATGATAAAAATCTCCTTTTTATTAAATAATTTTTCGGGTCAAAGCCCATTCGTTAAGCGGCATATAAATTATGCAGCCTCGTTGTCCTTGTCCACAACAGCCTGAAGTGTTGCAGCAAGCTTCTGGATAGGACCCTGAAGGGAACCAACCAGCTGTGCGAGCAGAGTTTCTCTTGAAGGGATCTTCGAGAGAGCCTTAACGCCTGCCTCGTCGTAAACGTCCTCACCAATGTAACCAGCCTTGAGGAAGAACTTTTCGTCCTTGCAGTCCTCAGCAAACTTACCGAGTATTCTTGCAGGAGCTGTCTGGTCGTCGTTTGAGATAGCGATAGCTGTTGTACCCTCGAGTACGTTTGTGATACCGTCAAGACCAGCTTCCTTAAGAGCAAATCTCAGGATAGTGTTCTTCTCAACGAAATAACTTACGCCAGCCTCTCTCAGCTCTTTTCTGAGCTTTGTATCCTCTTCAACAGTGATACCCTTGTAATCAACGAGTACGCCTGCAGCAGAGTTCTTGAGCATTTCAACGAGCTGTGCAACTCTTTCCTTCTTAGCGGACAATGTCTTTTCGCTTGGCATTTCAATTTCACCTCTTTGAACTAATTTACGCAAACCGTAAACTAACAAAAGAAAAATCCCTTTCGTCGCAAGACAAAAGAGATACAAAGTCATAATTACTTTGCTATTCCTTTCCTCGGCTGGACTTCCGCAGTTTCCTGCTGCCAACTGTCTTTAGATACGAATGCTCTAATATTATAACAGACCCCTGACCTTTTGTCAAGAGCCTGCTACATTTCTAATGTAAATTTTTTATGAACTGGCGTTATTCAGCCTCGTCAACATCCATCTTATGCTGAATGCCGTTATCATCAGCGTCGGAAACATCTCCCCTAAGCTCCACAGATACCTCGCTGTCCGTGTCCTCATTGACGTGAAATTCATAATACTGATCGCCGTTCTCGTCAACGCCTTTCTTGATATTTGAGTTGTCGATATCCTGCTCTTTGCCATTTATGAATAGACTTATCTTATCAACAAGCTGTCCGTCTGTGGCGGCGTTTACTGATACCATAGAAACTGCGGCGGTGGCTGCAACTGCTGCTGCGATAACAAGCGGTTTTATTCTTCTTTTGTTTGTTTTCATCGTTATGTTCCTGCCCTTCTCTGCGTTTATCTTTTCTCTGACAGAGCCTGCAATGCGGACGGGGTCACATTCTGCCGTGTTGAGCGGTGCAAAGCTCTGCGACCAGTTATCATTTTTTTTCATTTTTATAGCCCCTTTCTGCCAGATATTCTCTAAGCTTTTTTCTCGTGCGTGAAAGTCTTGTTTTGCAGGCGTTTTCTGTAATGCCCATTTTTCCGCTTATGGCGGCAAGCCTTTCTCCGTAATAGTAAAATCTTATAAAGATCTCTTTGTCCTGCTTTGAAAGCCGTTCAAGACCGTCGGATATCAGTTCAAGCTTCTCGGCGTTTTCCATATCATTTTCAATGCTGCCGCAGGATAAGATATCCTCCATAAGCTCGCCGCACTGCATATCCTTGCCCTTTGACCTGAGCTTGTTTATAGCACAGTTTCGTGTGCAGGCTGCAAGATACGGTGAAATGCTGCGGCTCTCATCAAGACTGTCGGCGGTCTGCCAGATACGGAAAAACACATCTGATGTTATCTCCTCTGCGTCCTCTGCAGTGAACGCACCTCCCAGAATGTTTCTCGCTATGGTATACACATAAGCCGAATAGGAGCTTATAAGCTGATCCAGAGCTTTCTGGGATCTCTTTTTCAGCTTTGTTATCAGATGTTTTTCGTTCAAGCTTTCCACCTCCTGTCTTTTGGCTTTCACTAATATATACACGCATTTTTGAAAAAGGTAACACACAAACACGAAAAAGCTCCCCGTGTGAGCGGAGAGCCTTTGTATTAAATATTTATCTTATGCTTTGTATACTTGCTTGATATTTTAAGCCTTGCCACAGCCTTGTTAAGAGCCGCCTGCGTGTGATAATATTCTGAAATGCTCTGCTTCTGCCTGAGCTTCTCCTCAGCTCTCTCCTTAGCGGCTTCCGCACGCTTTTCGTCTATCTCCTCAGGGCGTTCCACAGTGTCTGCAAGAAGCGTCACATATGACGGCATTATCTCCACAAAACCGTCGCTTACCACTGCATAGTGCCACTGATCCCCCGTCCTGAAACGCAGCTCGCCTGCATTAAGACAGGTTATCATGGGCTGATGATTAGGCAGTATTCCGAAAGAGCCGTCCTGACCCGGGAATATAAGCTCGTCACATTCTCCCGAATAGAAAACGTGGTCGCTGGCAAGTATTTCAAGCTTGAATGTCTTTACCATTTCAGCTTCTCCTTTCGGTGAGGGTCATCACTCGTTTTCAAGCTGTTTAGCCTTTTCGATAACATCGTCGATAGTGCCTGCGTTAAGGAATGCAGCCTCTGGATATTCGTCCATTTCGCCGTCGATTATCTTCTTGAAGCCTCTGATAGTTTCTTTAAGCGGAACGTATTTGCCCTCTATGCCTGTGAAGTTCTCTGCAACATGGAAAGGCTGTGAAAGGAATTTCTGTATCTTTCTTGCTCTGTAAACAGCCGTCTTGTCGGCGTCGTCAAGCTCCTCCATGCCCAGGATAGAAATGATATCCTGAAGCTCCTTGTATTTCTGCAAAAGCTCCTGCGTCTTTCTTGCGACCTCATAATGCTCCTGACCTACTACGTCAGGCTCAAGTATTCTTGAAGTTGACTCCAGTGGGTCAACGGCAGGATAGATGCCCTGCTCAACTATCTTTCTTGACAGCACCGTTGTTGCGTCAAGATGTGAGAACGTGATAGCAGGTGCCGGGTCTGTCAGGTCGTCCGCAGGGACATATACAGCCTGTACAGATGTGATAGAGCCTTGCTTTGTTGAGGCGATACGCTCCTGCAAAGCGCCCATTTCGTTCGCAAGGGTAGGCTGATAACCAACGGCTGACGGCATTCTGCCAAGCAGTGCAGATACCTCAGAGCCTGCCTGAACGAATCTGAATATGTTGTCTATGAAAAGCAGTACGTCCTGATGTTCCTTATCTCTGAAATACTCAGCCATTGTAAGTCCTGTCTGAGCAACTCTCATTCTTGATCCTGGTGGCTCGTTCATCTGACCGAACACTAGGGCTGTCTTTTTGATAACGCCTGAGTCTGTCATTTCGTGCCATAGGTCATTGCCCTCTCTTGAACGCTCTCCAACGCCTGTGAAGATAGAATATCCGCCATGCTCTGTGGCAACGTTTGTGATAAGCTCCTGAATAAGCACAGTTTTACCAACGCCTGCACCGCCGAACAGACCTATTTTACCGCCCTTTGCATATGGAGCAAGAAGGTCTATTACCTTTATGCCTGTTTCAAGGATCTCTGTTGCAGGCTTCTGATCTTCAAATTTTGGCGGCTCTCTGTGTATCTCCCAGTAGTCGTCAGCCTTGACAGGCTCGCCGCCGTCAATGCTCTCACCAAGGACATTGAACATTCTTCCAAGGGTAGCGTCGCCTACAGGAACTTTTATGCAAGCGCCTGTGGCAGTGACCTCCATATCCTTTTCAAGTCCGTCGCTTGAAGCAAGCATGATAGCTCTGACAGTGTTGTTGCCAAGCTGCTGAGCCACTTCCATGACCTTTGTCTTGCCGTCAAGCTGTACAGTAAGAGCGTCCTTTATCATAGGAAGCTTGCCGTTTTCAAATTCAACGTCAACGACAGGTCCCATTATTTCAACGATCTTTCCTTTTTCCATTTTAATCTCAACACCTTTCCCGAAAGCCTTAACTCTCGTCCTTTTGAGCATTTGCTCCGCTGACGATCTCGGTTATCTCCTGTGTGATAGCCGCCTGTCTTGCTCGGTTATACTGCAACGACAGCTCCTTTATCATCTCCGAAGCACTTGTGGTAGCACCGCTCATGGCGGTCATTCTGGCATTCTGCTCACTAGAGAACGCCTCTACCAAAACGCCGAATATAAGACCTTTCATGTAGTTCGGCACAAGATGATCCATTACCTTTTCAGGACTTGGTCTGAACGTCACGATATCGTGATCCTGCTTTTGCAGAGGGTGTTCAAAGTCCTCACGCTCCAGCGGAAAAAGCTTGAGCATCTCAGGCTCCATATCCATGGAATTTATCATCTTGGTGTAAATAACATAAACCTCGTCAAGATATTTTCTCTCAAAAAGATCTGTGACAGTTTCGGCGATCGCCCTCGCCCTGTAAAGGGTAGGATTTTGAGCCGTGTAAAGGAACTCAGCGTCGATGGTCACGTTCTTTCTTGAAAAATAATGTCTTCCGATCTGTCCCACAACGAAAAGGCAGGTGTTCTTGTGCTTAGCCATTTCCTGCTCTGCAAGCTTTAAAACGTTGTGGTTATAAGCTCCTGCCAGACCCTTGTCGGCTGTTACCACTATGTAGCCTATCATTTTGTCCTCAGGCTTTTTCTCCTCACGCTGGTCGAAATACTTGTGCTCGAACTCAGGTGTGTGGAGCAGTATGTGGTGAATGGTAGACTGGAGCTTTTCAAAGTAAGGCTCGGTGTTTTCAAGCCTTTTCTTGGCTTTTTTCAGATTTGAGGAAGAGATAAGGTACATAGCGTTTGTGATCTTCATGATCTCGCTTACGCTTGCGATCCTTTCTCTTATCTCTCTCATTCCTGCCATGCCTTATGCCTCCTTTCGGTGCAGAGCCTTTATCTGCCCTGCTTAAATTCCTTTGCGGCAGCAACTATCTTTGCGTCAAGCTCGTCTGTCATGACCTTTTTGTCATTTATCTCGGCAATTATATCGCTGTGATTTGCCTCAAAGTAGGAAAGCATATCGAGAGTGAATTTTCTTATCTCCTTAACAGGCACGTCAAGCAAAAGCTTGTGCTGTGCACAGCAGAGGATAATGACCTCCTCGTGCATTGAATAAGGGTGATAGAGCGGCTGTTTAAGTATCTCAACGAGCCTGTGACCATGGTCGAGAAGCTCCTGGGTTGTCTTATCAAGCTCAGAGCTGAACTGTGTGAACACTTCCATTTCTCTGAACTGTGCAAGGTCGATACGCAGATTGCCTGATACTTTCTTTACTATCTTGGTCTGTGCCGCACCGCCTACACGGGATACTGAAAGACCAACGTTTACAGCAGGTCTTACGCCTGAGAAGAACAGCTCTGTTTCAAGGAAGATCTGCCCGTCTGTGATAGAAATAACGTTTGTAGGGATATATGCGGAAACGTCGCCCGCCTGTGTTTCGATTATAGGCAGGGCAGTGATAGAACCGCCGCCGTGAGCGTCGTCAAGTCTGCATGAACGCTCCAGAAGTCTTGAATGGAGATAGAATACATCTCCAGGGTAAGCCTCACGTCCCGGAGAACGTTTCAGAAGCAGGCTCATTGCTCTGTATGCAACTGCGTGCTTTGAAAGGTCATCGTATACTATAAGAACGTCCTTGCCCTTATCCATGAAATATTCAGCCATTGCTGTGCCTGCGTATGGGCATATGTACTGCAAAGGCGCAAGGTCGCTGGCCATAGCTGTTACAACTATGGTGTAATCCATAGCACCATGCTTTTTCAGATCCTCAACGAACTTTGCGACTGTGGAAGCTTTTTGTCCGATAGCCACATATACGCATATCATATCCTTGCCCTTTTGGTTAAGAATGGTATCAAGAGCAATGGAAGTTTTACCTGTCTGACGGTCGCCTATGATAAGCTCACGCTGACCTCTGCCGATAGGGAACATTGAGTCGATAGAAAGTATACCTGTTTCCAGCGGCACTGTAACAGACTTTCTGTCGCAAACGCCTGCGGCTTCACGTTCGATAGGGTAGTAGTCGTCATACTCTATCTCGCCCATGCCGTCGATAGGAGCGCCCAGAGCGTCAACAACTCTGCCCAGAAGCTTTTCGCCAACGCCGACGCCTGCCCTTTTCTTTGTTCTGACTACCTTTGAACCTTCCGTAAGACCATGGTCAGAGCCAAGAAGAACGCAGCCGAGAGTTTTTCTCTCCACATTCTGAACTATTCCTTTAACGCCTGTTTCAAATTCAACAAGCTCACCATACATTGCATGATTAAGACCGTAAATATTTACGATACCGTCATTTATGGATATTATCCTGCCTGTTTCGTTGACCTGGGTTTTCGCCTCAAAGTCAGCTATCTCACTTTTAAGCACCGAGATAATATCGCTTCTGCTTGAACCTGCCAAGCCGTTCACCTCCCTGATATCCTGTTCTGCAAAGCTTTTATCATACCCTGAACGCTCTTGTCATACTCGACCCCGTTCACTTCAAGACGATAGCCGCCCATGAGGGCTTCGTCGGTATTCACTTCCAGCAGAACATCGCTCACGCCGTATTTCTTTTTCAGCGTTTCTTTTATTTTATCCGTCTGTGCCTTTTCAGGCGGGCAGACGCAGTAAAGCTCAGCTTTAAGTATATTTTTGCTTTTGAGGACTTCCTCATCGTATGCGTCAAAAATGTCCATGATGTTATCCATGTGACCCCACTGACACATGACCTTGAGAAAGTTTCTCATATCCTCAGGAAAAAGCCTGTCTATAACTTTCTCCTTTTCCTTTATTTCCACAGCAGGGCTTGCAAGAGCGTCCTTAAGCTCGTCACAGCTTTCAAAAAGCTCTCTTGAAGCCTTTACGCTCTCAGCCTTTGGCGAAAGCTCAAAAAGCACTCTGCCGCAGACTTCCTCGGGATAAAAGATCATTTGGCAGCACCTACCTCGGAGAGAAATTCATCAACAGTTTCTCTGTCGGAGTCGCCTCCCACATTTTTCTTAATGACCTTAGCAGCCGCCAGTATAGCAAGGTCTGCGATCTGGTATTTTGCGTCGTCCATAGCCTTTTCCTTTTCGTTTGCAATGGACTTTTCAGCTTCTTTCATTATCTTAGCAGACTCGGCTCTTGCATTTTCAAGCATAAGGTCGCATTCTCTGCCTGCCTGTGCTTTAGCCTTGTTTGTTATCTCAACAGCCTGACTGTGTGCGTCGGCTATCTCAGCTTCATAGTCAGCTTTTATTTTTTCAGCGTCCGCCTTAGCCTGTGCCGCACCGTCAAGGTCGCTTTGTATCTTTGCAGACCTCTCGTCCATCATTTTGCACACGGGCTTGAAAAGAAACTTTTTAAGGAGCAGATACAGTACCAGCAGATTTATTATTACCCATACCAAACTTATATCAAGACTTATCATAGCTATGCTCCTTTCATAAAGATGTTTTGTTTTACTACTTCAGGAAGAAGATGATAAGGATAGCTACGATAAGACCGTAAATAGCGGTCGCCTCTGCAAGTGCGCAGCCGAGAAGCAGTGAGCTTCTTATATCCTTTTTAGCTTCAGGCTGTCTCGCGATAGACTCTGTTGCCTTTCCTGTTGCAAGACCTATTCCGATACCTGCGCCTATTCCGGTAATAACGGCTACAGCCGCACCAATTGCTACTAACATGATATATACCTCCGTTTTTATTCTTTTACTTTTCTACGCTTATTCTCTTACTTCAGGAAGAAAATGATAAGGATAGCTACGATAAGGCCGTAGATAGCTGTTGCCTCTGCAAGTGCGCAGCCCAGAAGCAGTGAGCTTCTTATATCCTTTTTAGCCTCAGGCTGTCTTGCGATAGACTCTGTTGCTTTTCCTGTTGCGATACCTATTCCGATACCTGCGCCTATACCTGTAATAACGGCTACAGCCGCACCGATTGCTACTAACATAGATCATACCTCCGAATTTCTGTTATCTTAGTCGTCGTCCTCTATTGCTTCATTTATGAACAGGGACGTGAGGAACACGAAAACATATGCCTGAATGAAGCCGTCAAAAATATCAAAGTATGCCGAGAATGCCAGCGGTATCACTATCGGGCAAACGGCGTCGATAAGCTCCATGATGATATAAGACGCAAGCACGTTTCCGAAAAGTCGCATACAAAGCGACAGCGGTCTGATAACAAGCTCCATTACATTCAGCGGAGCGATTATCGCCACAGGTTTGGCAAAGCTTTTCAGCCAGCCCTTTGTTCCCTTTGCTCTTATTCCTGCAACCTCCACAAGCACAATGCTCATGATCGCAAGTCCTGCGGTAACATTCAAATCTTTTGTAGGCGGTGTAAAGCCCAGCAGACCGATGATGTTCGCAAAGCCTATGTAGATAATGACAGTTGCAAGGAACGGAAAATACGCCATACCCTTTTCTCCAAGCTGTTCTCTGAAGAAATCTCTGAGAAAGCCTACGAATGATTCAAGCATCATCTGTTTCCTGTCAGGGATAAGTTTAAGGTTTCTTGTGAGAAGTATTGAAGCTATCACAAGTATCGCCATTATTATCCATGTTACCACGCAGGACACAGGAACGGGTATGCCTCCGAAAATCGGTATCCTGAAAGCTACTTTGTTTTGCATAGCCTCGGAAAGATTTTCGGAAATCCTCTCCAGCATTTTATCACCTCCAAAAAAATAAAACCAATAAGAATGCCAGCCTCATAAGGGTACAATAAGGTCCTTACCGTTCACCCCCAGCGGTCGAATGCAATCGTCATTGATTTTATCATGATAAAACTATTTTTTGTATGCGTCCCCCTATGGGCGCAGTGATGTAAGACTTGCTTTTTGTCTACGAATATATTATAATACAATCATAAGCATATGTCAAATAGATATTTTCTATTGTAAACATACTCATAGTGTATGGATAGAGAGGAGAGGAACGGTTTATGAGAGAGATAAATTTCGAGCATTATAAGATATTCTATTATGTGGCAAAGTTCCAGAACATAACAATGGCGGCAAACTATCTGTTTTTGTCGCAGCCGAGCATAAGCCGATGCGTAAAAAATCTTGAGGACGAGCTTGGGTGCAAGCTTTTTGTGCGGTCAAAAAAGGGTGTAGAGCTGACAACGGGCGGAGAGATGCTCTTTAAGCATATATCCATAGCCTGCAAGCATATATTCTCGGCAGAGGAGGAGCTTGCGCTGATAAGCGAGCGTGACAGGGCGATAGTAAGGCTTGGAGGAAGCGAGGTGGCACTGCAAAGCTTTCTTATCGACCGAATAGTAGAGTTTCACAGAGAACACCCGAAGATACAGATAAAGATAGACAGTATGTCCACCCCTGACGCTATAGAAGCGTTGAGGGCAAATCTAATAGACGTGGCTGTAGTTACCTCGCCGTTTGCAGACAAAACGGGGCTTAACATAAATGTGATAAAGAAGCTTCAGGACATCGTTGCCGCAGGAAATGGCTTTTCCTATCTTAAAGACAAGGAGATATCCCTGCATGAGCTTGTGAAATATCCGCTTATCTGTCTTAAAAACACCACCACCACCCGAAACTATCTTGACCATATATTCAGACAGCACAACCTGCTGTTAAGACCTGATATTGAGCTTACGTCCATAAACTTTGTAATGCCGATGGTAAAGAACAATCTTGGCATAGGCTTCATGCAGTATGCGACCACCAAGGCGGAGATAGAGGCAGGGAACATCTTCAGGGTGAACACAAAAGAGCAGATACCGCCCAGGAGCATATGTGCGGTAACGGCTTCCCAGTATGAAACTCCGGAGCCTGTTCAGAGGTTTATAGACAGCTTGCTTGAAAAGGAGAGCGTGGAGGCATAAGTGCAATTTGGGGCGTTGGTGACAGCGTCCTTTTTTTGCGGTTTACACACAACGTTTGGCACATTGTTTCAAACACTATACGGCACGTCTACACAAATTCGTGATAAAACCAAACCTTGCCGCCCTCAGAGCGGGCTGTCGAGGGCGCCAGCCCCTACATTTATACCTGCAGTTTCTACTGCCGCAAAATCGCTGTCGCCCTTTGCAGGGGTTACTTTGTATAAGGATATAGAAAAAGCGGTGCAGAGTTTTACGCTCCGACACCGCTTTGTTTTGCTTTTTACAGCTCCATTATATATTTTTCCGCAGAAGAAAGTGCATTTGCACCGTCTGCCGCTGCTGTTATTACCTGCCTTAGTGGTGTAGTACGGACATCTCCTGCCACAAAAAGACCCTTTGCAGTGGTGATCCCGTCCTCGCCAGCTTTCACATATCCGCTTTCGTCAAGTTCGCAAACGCCCTCTAAAGCTTGTGTATTCGGCACGCTTCCGATTGCGCAGAACACTCCGTCCACGGCAATGTTCTTTTCCTCGTCATTTTGCGTATAGGTAACGCCCTCTGCGTTCTCGCCACCTGTTACCTCTTTTATAACTGCGCTCATAACAGGCACGATATTATCTGTTTCTGCTGCCTTTTTCTGCAAAGCTTTATTTGCTCTGAACTCGTCACGTCTGTGGATAAGGTAAACAGTTTTTGCAAGCTTTGAAAGATAAAGTGCGTCACCAAGCGCAGTATCTCCTCCGCCCACAACAGCCACAACTTTATCCTTATAGAAGAAGCCGTCGCACACTGCACAGTAAGAAATGTGCTGTTTCTCACCGCCTGCCACGGCAAGATGACGATATGAAGTGCCTGCGGTGTAGATAACCGTTTTTCCTTCTTTTACAGAGCCGTCCTTGAATGTGACCTTCCAGCCCTCGGCTGTTTTCTCAAAGCTCTCAGCCTCGCCCTCATAAAACTCAGCACCAAGAGTTTCAGCCTGCTCTCTGAACTTTTCTCCAAGGTCATAGCCGTTTATGCCATAAAGACCAGGGTAGTTCTCAACTCTGTCTGTAACAGATATCTGACCTGTGCCCATGTAGTCCTTTTCGCACACCAGTGAGGAAAGCATTGCTCTGCCTGCATATATCGCCGCAGTAAGCCCCGCAGGACCACTGCCTATTATTATAACGTCATACATAAAAACACATCCTTTATATATAGTATACACTCTCTGTCCCTAATTATAAAATGAAAACCGACTTTTGTCAATCAGATATAATACATAGGCTCTGAAACGTTCTCTGCTGACTCTTTATTATAGAAGTCAACAAGCTGTCTGAGGGTGATAGACTCAGTGTAGCTTTTCAGCTTGTTCTCTAATCTCAGCCATATATAATCGTCAAGCACCTGTGCAAATTCTGTGTTTTCGTCATTTACTACCGCAACATCGCTTCCAAGCACCGATGGGTCGAGAGCGTCGATTATTTCTTTGAGTGTTATCTTCTCTGGCTTTTTGTTGAGTATATATCCGCCCCTAGAGCCTTTTATGCCTTTTATGAGCCTTGCCTGCCTCAGAGAAGTAAGCACCTGCTCAAGATATTTTCCTGAAAGTCCACGTCTTTCTGCCACGCTGTATACTGTCACTGTTTCGCCGTTTTCTGAGTTCATTGCAATGTCTGCAATGGCAATTATGCCACATTCTACTTTTGTTGAAATTTTCATTTCTGCACCTCCTTGAGCAAACAAATACGATCTGTTCTAATGCTTTTTCATGTTTTTGATACTAACTTTTCTATTCATAGTAATCCTATCAACATAATATATTTTATACTTTTTTGAGCAAACTGTCAAGAGTTTTCATAAAAATAAGGGCATATTTTAAAAGAAATGTTAAATCTATAGTAATCCTATTGACTTTATATGATTTATGTTGTATAATATCTACAGTAACAGAGAACATCGCACCTTGACAGGCGGTGATAGCTATATAATAAGAAAACAGGGGGCGTTTCCTTTGAAATTCAATACAAAATTGCTCCATGGCGGATTTGGACCTGAGAAAACAACAGGCTCAACGCTCACTCCGATATATCAGGTGAGTGCCTTTGCGCAGGAGTCGGCTGAGCAGCTTGAAAAAGTATTCAATAATAAAGCACCGGGATATGCTTACACAAGAATAAGCAACCCGACAGTGGCGGCTTTTGAGAACCGAATGAATACACTTGAAAAAGGTGTTGGCGCAGTGGCTTGTTCATCAGGCATGGCGGCTGTTACAATGTCGCTTCTGAACATTCTTGAAGCAGGGGACGAGATAATATGCGGCGCAGGTCTTTTCGGCGGCACTATCGACCTTTTCGGTGACCTTGCGGCATTCGGTATCAAGACCAAGTTCGTAAAGCACGTTACAAAAGAGAAAATAGCCCCTATTATAAATAGTAAGACCAAAGCGGTCTTTGCCGAGCTTATCGGAAACCCTAATCTTGAAATAGTTGATATAAAGTCGGTGGCTGACCTTGCCCATGAAAACGGTGCAGTGTTTATTCTTGACAGCACAACGGCTACACCTTATCTTATAAATCCATTTGACTACGGCGCTGATATCGTGGTACATTCCACGTCAAAGTATATAAACGGCGGAGGAAATTCCATAAGCGGCGTTATAGTCGACAGCGGAAACTTCAAATGGGATTATGATAAGTTCAAGTGTCTGGCAGAATATAAAAAATTCGGAAAGTTTGCTTATATCGCAAAGCTGAGAAACGGCATATGGAGAAACGTGGGCGGCTGTCTTGCTCCAATGAACGCATTTATGAACAGCGTGGGACTTGAAACACTGGGTCTTAGAATGGAGCGATGTTGCCATAACGCTTTGAAGCTTGCGGAGTTTTTTGAAAGCTGTGAGGGCATTGAAGTGAACTATCCTGCACTGAAAGCCAGCCCGTTCTATGACCTTTGTCAGGAAGAACTTGGCGGCAAGGGCGGTGCTATACTCACCATAAGAGCAGGCTCTAAGGAAAGAGCCTTCAAGCTTATAAACGGCTTGAAACTTGCAACAAATGCAACTAATATCGGAGATACAAGAACGCTGGTCATACACCCTGCAAGCACTATCTACGCCCACGGCAGTGAGGAACAGAAGATAAACGCAGGCGTTTTTGGCGACACAATTAGGATAAGCGTCGGAATAGAGGACGCATCGGATCTGATCGAGGACTTTAAACAGTCCATAGAAAAACTTTAGGAGGAATTTACTATGGCAGTTGACTACGCAACACTTAAAAAAGGCGGTTTCATGCGCCAGAAGCAGAAGAATAACTTTTCACTTAGACTTAGAGTTGTGGGCGGAAACCTTACGGCAAAACAGCTTGCAGCTATTGCAGAGGTGTCTGATAAATACGGCGAGGGCTATGTTCATCTTACATCACGTCAGAGCGTTGAGATACCTTTTATAAAGCTTGACGATATCGACAAGGTAAAAGCGGCTCTTGCAAAGGGCGACACAGAGCCGGGCGTTTGCGGGCCGAGAGTAAGAACTATCACAGCCTGTCAAGGCGCTGCGGTCTGTCCAAGCGGATGTATAGATACATACGCTCTTGCAAAGGAGCTTGACGAAAGATATTTCGCAAGGGAGCTTCCTCACAAGTTCAAGTTCGGTATCACAGGCTGTCAGAACAACTGCCTTAAAGCGGAAGAAAATGACGTTGGTATCAAGGGCGGAATAAAGGTAGAGTGGCGTGAAGCTGATTGTATCGGCTGCGGCGTGTGCGTAAAGGCTTGCCGTCAGGGTGCGCTTACAATGGAGGACGGAAAGATAGTCCTTGACAAAGAGAAGTGCAATTTCTGCGGACGCTGCTTTAAGGCTTGTCCTACAGAAGCGTGGGATACTATCCACGGCTATATAGTTTCATTCGGCGGACTTTTCGGCAACCATATCAACAAGGGCGAAACTGTTATCCCATTTATCGAGGATAAGGAAACTCTTATGAAGATTTGCGATACCGCTATACAGTTCTTTGACGATAACGCAAAAGCTGGCGAAAGATTTAAGTTCACTATCGACAGAGTGGGCAGAGAGAAATTTACAAATACTATACTGGAGGTTTATAACAATGGCTGATTTTAAAATAGACGATACAGTGGATATCACCACAGTGATTTGCCCGACAACATTCGTTAAGGCAAAGGTAGCTCTTGAGGAGCTTGACGACGGACAGATACTTTCCATTAAAATGAATGACGGTGAGCCTGTTCAGAACGTTCCGAGAAGCATTAAAGAAGAGGGTCACAAGATATTGAAGCTCATCGATAATGAGGACGGCACTTATGACCTTATCGTACAAAAGGTGGGAGATTAATGTCAGTAAGAGCAAATAAGGATACTTTCGAGAGCGAGATAAACGAGGCAGGAAAGCTTGTTATCGCAGATTTCTATTCAGATTCCTGCGTTCCATGCAAGCGAATGTCACCGCTTCTTGCGGAAACTGAGGAGGAAGACCCTGAGGGCATAAAGCTTGTGAAGCTCAACATCAACTTTGACGGGGAAACTGCTCAGAAATATAACGTCACAAGCGTTCCGACACTTGTGTTCTTCAAGGACGGAGCAGAAAAAGCAAGACTTACGGGAGTTGTAAAGAAAGCACAGCTTGCCGAAACAATAAATTCAATAGATTAAGGAGAAATGTATCATGACTATAACAGTAGCAGGCAATAAAAAGGACGTTGCAGAGGGACTTACAGTGGCACAGCTCGTTATTGACGAGAACGTTGAAACACCACAGTACGTTACAGTAACTATCAATGACGAATTTGTAGAGAGCGGAGCTTTTGAAAGCACAGTTCTTAAAGACGGCGACGTTGTAGAATTTCTTTACTTCATGGGAGGCGGACAGTAATGGCATTTACAGACGAACAGCTTGAGCGTTACTCACGCCACATCATTCTTAAAGAAGTTGGCGCAAAGGGACAGAAAAAGCTCCTTAACGCAAAGGTACTTATCATAGGCGCAGGCGGACTTGGCGCACCTGCCGCTATGTATCTTGCCGCAGCAGGCGTTGGAACTATCGGCATTGCAGACGCAGATGAGGTAGATCTCTCAAATCTGCAAAGACAGATAATCCACACAACTCAGGACGTTGGCAAGGCAAAGGTTCTTTCCGCAAAGGAAACAATGGAGGCTATCAACCCTGACGTCAAGGTGAATACATACCGCACTTTTATCGACAGCGAGAACATCATGGATATAATCAAGGACTATGATTTCGTTATCGACGGCACTGATAATTTCCCTGCAAAGTTTCTTATTAATGACGCCTGCGTAATGGCTAAAAAGCCATTTTCACACGCCGGCATCATCAGATTTAAGGGTCAGCTCATGACTTATGTTCCAGGTCAGGGACCATGCTATAGATGTGTGTTCAAGAACCCACCTCCGAAGGACGCTGTTCCTACTTGTAAGCAGGCAGGCGTTATCGGTGCAATGGGCGGCGTTATAGGAAGCTTGCAGGCAATGGAAGCTATTAAGTATATCCTTGGAGTTGGCGAACTTCTCACAGGCTATCTGCTTACTTATGACGCACTTAAAATGGAGTTCAGAAAGGTAAAGCTCCCTCAGGATACAAAGGGCTGTGCAGTATGCGGCGAGCACCCTACTATCACAGAGCTTATCGACTATGAACAGTCAGAATGTGACGGTGTACATCTATGATAAAACTCAGCAAAAGCGATTATGAAAAGATACTGCACCACGCTGAAAGCGAGCTTCCAAACGAAGCCTGCGGTCTTATCGGCGGAGTAAAAGAGGGCAGTGACAAGATAATAAAAAAGGTCTATCTTCTCACGAACATAGACCACTCAAACGAGCATTTTTCTCTTGACCCTAAGGAGCAGCTTGCTGCTATCAAGGATATGAGGGCAGAGGGACTCGTTCCTCTGGGCAACTGGCACTCACACCCTGAGTCACCTTCTCGTCCCTCAGACGAGGATAAGCGCCTTGCTTATGACAAGACAGCAAGCTATATGATACTTTCCCTTATGAACAGAGATGAGCCTGTACTCAATTCTTTCCATATCGAGGGAACAGACTCCGCAAAGGAAGAGCTTGTGATAGAATAGCAAAAAGTAGGGGCGAACAGTGTTCGCCCGTTGGATTTGCGCAATGGCATAATAAAAGCAGTCCCCGTGAAAAGGTACTGCTTTTTTGTTTGTGTCTTATGAAATGAGAGGGGCGAATTGCGGGCGAACGCTGTTCGCCCCTACAGATGTGTCAGCATATTTGTGTGGACTTATGAAGCCTTTGCACTCTTTCTTACCTCTGTGTAGCCTGCCGGTGACGGGATCTCATAATCGTCTGTGGAGTTTATGGCTCTCATCATGCCTGCGATAAGGTCAGGCTGTGTGATAGTGTAGTCAAATCTGTTTATGATGCCAAAGCCCTTGTTGCCGTTGTAGCCGTTGTCCCAGTATACACAAACAACGCCGTTTTTCTTTGCCGCCTTGATAAGATATTCAGCCCAGTAGCGTCTGAACTCGTTGTAGTCTGCAAACTTTTCAGTCTTGTCCTGCGCACCAAATTCGCCGATAACAACAGGATAACCTTGACTTACAAACTTCTCGTTAAGAAGTGCCATTTGGCTGTCAACATAATCCTCCTGACCCCAGTTGTCATAATTCTTTACCGCATATTTGCCCCACTGAGTTCTTGCGGTCTTGTTCTCGTCAATAGTGAAATTGAATGGGTCATAATAGTGAACTGATATCATTATGCGCTTGCCGTCTGCCTTGCAGCCGTTGTCGGTCGGTATCTTGAAGTTGTAATCATCTCCTGCTGTGTATTCAATATTGGTGTTCCAACCAGGGAGAAGCAGCCAGCGTTTTTCATTGTTTGAGCCTGTGGCTCTCACTGAGTCAACAAATATTTGATTGTATGCGTTTATGTTCTCATAAGCATTAGCGTCAGGCTTGCCGTAATCGTTGTTGAATTCCTCGTTCATGGACTCGAAGATAAGGTGCTGGTCATAGTCCTTGAAACGGTCTGCTATCTGAGTCCAAACCTTGCCGTACTTGTCCTTTATCTCGGTCTGCTTGTCATCGTCCTCAGCACAAAGCAGCCAAGAGTGGTCAACAGTGTAATATCCGTCACCATGCATATTAACTATAGCGAACATATCGTTGTCAACAACATAGTCAACGACCTCCTGAACTCTGTCCAGCCAGTCAGTGTCTATCTTGTAGTCAGGACCGTCGCCTATCATGTCAAGATAAGAAACAGGTATTCTGACTGTCTTGAAACCCTGTGCCTTGACAGTGTCGATAAGATCCTTTGTTATCTCAGGGTTGCCCCAGCAAGTTTCGCTGGGAAGACCGCCGCTGGAAGCTTCAAGCTGATTGCCTAAGTTCCAGCCAAGCCCCATGGCTTCTGTTATCTGTGTCTGGTCAAGCTCTGTCCACTTCTTTGCAGTGTCTTTTGCCTCGCTGTCGGAGTTTTTTCCGCAGCCTGCCACAGCCGCTGTCATAACTCCTGCCAGCAGCAGAGCCGCAGCTCTTGATAATAACTTTCTCATTTTTTTATATAACCTCTTTCCTTTTTGCGTATGTAAACGATTAACGCTAATAACTATTATAGCACACTGCACAAAATTTTTCAATAGCGAAAAGAAAATTTTATTATGTGGTTGAAATGAGAAATAAGTGGCTGCATATTGCCTGCTGCGGCGAATATCCATATAAATAAGCATTTGCACTTGATTTTGTAATATTATGTGTTATAATAGTAGATAAACTTATAAGTTTACTTTGGTAAACAAAAGGGGATATTCATATGGCAGCACTTCTTATAAGATTATTCATAAAAGACAGAGATAACGTGAAAGATAAAAACGTCCGAAAAAAATATGGCTACCTGGGCTCATGTACTGGTATAGTCCTTAATATCATGCTTTTCCTCGGTAAGCTTATTGCAGGATTTGTGTCAGGGGCTGTGTCCGTTATGGCGGACGCTTTTAACAACCTTTCTGACGCAGGCTCGTCTATAATGTCACTGGTTGGCTTTAAAATGGCAGCCAAAGCCGCAGACGAAGATCACCCCTTTGGCCACGGCAGAATGGAGTATATCTCAGGTCTTGTCATATCCTTTATCATAATGATGATGAGCATTGAGCTTGGAAAATCTTCTTTTTCAAAGATCTTTGCCCACGATAAGCTTGCTTTCTCAGTAATGACCTTTGTGATACTTGGCTGCTCTGTGGCTGTGAAGCTTTGGATGTGGTATTTCTATAGAAAGCTTGGCAAAAAGATAAACTCTACCTCGCTTTTCGCCTCTGCCGCTGACAGTCTTTCCGATTGCGCCGCAACAGGAGCTGTTATGCTTGCAATGGTATTCTCTGCGTTCACAGGCATAAACATAGACGGCTATATGGGCGTTCTCGTTGCTCTCTTTATCTTCCGCTCAGGCTTCATGACCTGTAAGGACAGCGTTTCACCGCTTCTCGGCTCAAAGCCCGATAAGGAGTTCGTTCAGGATATCGTTGATACCGCAATGAGCTTTCCTGAGATAATCGGTATCCATGATCTGCTCATACATGATTATGGCGTAGGGAATACCGTTATCTCCTTTCATGCTGAAGTGCCATGTGAAATGGACTTTATGGCGGCTCATGAGCTTATAGACGATCTTGAGGATAGCATGAAAGAAAAATATCACTGCGCAGTGTCTATACATATGGATCCGGTGGCAGATCATGACGAGCAAACTATCGAAACTAAAAAGATAGTAACAGATGTTGTGAAGTCTATTGATCAGTGCTTGTCAATACACGATTTCAGAATGACAAAGGGAGAAAACCGTGAAAATCTTATTTTTGACGTGGTAGTGCCTTTTGATTTCAGACTTTCAGACAGCGAGGTAAAAGCAAAAATATCAAAACGGCTCACAGAATTTGACGGAAGATATAACGCTGTTATAAATGTTGATAAGGGCGATACATTATAATATATAAGATATATAAGGCAACACCGCACAAAGCCCGCCTGACGGCTTTGCACGCCATCTGCTTGCAGATTTTCCGTCATATCACACAAAAATCCCTTGACGTACGACAGTATGCCTGCGGAATTTTTATGCAATCTGACAAAAAATCTGACTACGCATCTGACGCACAATCTTTGTGCGGTATTGCCTTAAAAAAGACTTGCTTTTTTTCTCAGGATTGGTTATAATATAGGTATAACGCAAAGCGTTTGCGGTGCGTGGTCTATCATGATAGGAGGAATATAAAATGGCATTCACAGTTACAAAGGATACTATTATAGGCGATATAATGGACGCTGATGAAAATACAGCACCATACTTTATGGAAATGGGTATGCACTGTCTGTTCTGCCCTGCGTCAAGAGGCGAAACTCTTGAGGAGGCTTGTGCTGTTCATGGCGTTCCTGTTGAGGAAATGCTTGAGAAGCTCAACAAGCACTTTGCAGAATAAGCGTTTGGAACTACTTTCGCCGCCCAGCCGCCTTTTCAGGGGGCGAGCGGCGATTTTTTTCTTTGGAGGAAAGCTTTGGATAAAAGACTTGTGACCTGTGCAAAGCTTTGTACAGGAGATTTTGTATGCGACGTGGGGACAGATCATGGTTATCTGCCCTGCTTTATGATAAAGGAAAATATGTGCAAAAAGGCTCTAGCTTGTGATGTTGCACCAATGCCGCTAAAGTCGGCTGAGGAGCATATCAATCGTGAGGGGCTTTCAGACCGCGTTGGAACAGTGCTTTCAGACGGACTTGACAATGTTCCGTCAGAGGGCATAACAGACGTTGTTATGGCGGGCATGGGCGGAGAGCTTATTGCAAGACTGCTTGAAAAATGTCCGTGGGTGAAAAACAGCGTAAACCTCGTTTTACAGCCTATGACAAAGTGGGACGTGCTTAGAAAGTGGCTTTATGACAACGGCTTCGAGGTGAAAAAAGAGCTTGCCTGCACAGAGGGGCTGTTTGCCTATTCTGTCATGCAGGCAGGCTTTATCGGCAGAACCCCTGACTATGACTGCGATGACAGATATTTGCAGTTCGGCTTTGTTAAGCCTGAGGGCGAGGGAAAAGAGTATATCGCAAGGCAGGCAAAAAGAATTTTTGTTGCAGGCAGCGGAATGATGAAGTCTGAGGACAAAAAGGAGCTGGGAGAAAGGCTCGTTAAGCTTGCACAGAGCGAACTTGAAACGTTGATAAAATAAAAATGTGATACAAAAAACAGGGGGATAAAATGAAATTTCTGGAAGCTTTAGGGATAGGCGTAGCGACCCAACTTTCCGTAACGATACTGTCAGTAATTCTGTTGCTTGCATTCTGCTCCGTAAGTCCCGGCGGTGCAAGCGTGATATTAAGCGGCGTTGTTGCTTTGGGTGCGTATATAGGTTTTTATTTTAAATTTAAGAAACCAAACGTGGGCAAAGCCTTTTACTGGCTCAGCTTTGCGTTTATACCGCTTGTTATACATACCATTGTTATGGTTTTGGGATATATTTATTGCGAAAAAGATGTGGCAGCGGCTTTGTCCAGCGGCGAAAGGTTTCCTGCATTAAATTTCTTGCCTTTTGAGGCTATGCTTCCTGCATTGTTTGTTCTTATAGTGGTGGTATTTATCACAGGCTTTTACGAACTTCTTGACGCAGTTATCAAGGACAGAAATATCCCTGACAGCACATCAGACACACAAAAAGGAGCTGACAAAAATGACAACAGTTTATGATATTTATAGTTTTATAGAGGATATAGCCCCATACCGCCTGCAGGAGGACTATGACAACAGCGGTCTTAACGTGGGGGAAATGTCCGCAGAGGTAAGGAGCGTGCTGGTGGCACTGGATTGCACCGCTGAGGTGGCAAGAGAGGCTTGTCAGCGCGACTTTGACCTTGTTCTCACCCACCACCCTGTTATTTTCAGAGGACTAAAGACCCTCGTGCCCAACGACCCTGCTGTGATACTTGCGGCAGGGGGAAAGAACGCTCTTTCCATGCACACAAATTTCGACTCCGCAGAGGGCGGAATGAATGACGTGCTTTGCAAAATGCTTGGTCTTAAACCTGAGAGCGCTTTGCATGAAGAGCATGGCGTTGGCTGTGGATATGTCTGCGAGTGTGACGGCATGAACGTCCGTGAGCTTGCTCAGAGGGCGAAGGACGTTCTCGGTTGTAGGGTAGTCCGTTTCAGCGGCGGAGAGCGTGAGATAAGGCGTGTGGGAGTATGCTCAGGTTCAGGCGGTTCGTTTTTGGTTGACGCCGCAGGCAAAGGCTGTCAGGTGCTTTTGACAGGTGACGTGAAGCATGACGTTTTTATAGACGGCGAGAATATGGGCATTTCTGTTATAGACGCAGGTCATTTCTATACGGAAAATATCTTCTGCGAGTTTATCGCTGGTGAGCTGAGAAACAAGTTCAGCGGTCTGAGAGTAGAGATAGCCGTAAGCAACAGGGATATAGTTGAAGTAATGTAAAAAGCAGGTAAGTAAAATGGCATTGGACGGAATTTATCTGAGCTTGCTCAGAAAAGAATTTGACCATCTTATTGACGGCAGGGTGGATAAGATACACCAGCCTTCACGAGAGGAGCTTATAATGACTATCCGCACTAAAGAGGGTGCGCAGAAGCTTATGTTCAGCACAGGTGCAGGCTCGGCAAGGGTCCATATAACAACGGCGGATATAGAAAATCCGAAAACACCGCCTATGTTCTGTATGCTCATGAGAAAGCATCTTGCAGGGGGCAGACTCACTGCCATTAGGCAGGACGGCTTTGAGCGTATACTTTTCTTTGACTTTGAAGCCACCAACGAAATGGGCGACAGGGTGAAGCTCACACTTGCGGCGGAGATAATGGGCAGGCGTTCAAATCTTATCCTCTATCATGAGGACGGCAGGATAATAGACAGCATAAAGCGTGTGGGACAGGAAATGTCATCAGTGAGAATGGTTCTTCCAGGTGCGCAGTATACTTTGCCCCCAAGAGAGCAAAGGCTGAATCTTATGGAATGTACAAAAGAAGAATTTCTTGCAAAGATAGCCGAAAACCCCACGGCGGAGCTTTCAAAGGCAATAATGAAAACGCTTGAGGGCATTTCGCCAGTGTTCGCAAGGGAAGCTGTGTTCTTTGCGGCAAGGGGTGCTGAGATAACAGCCGAACAGCTAAGCGGAGACACTGCAGACAGGCTGTGGTTTTATTTTTCAAAAGTCCGTGACAGCATAAATGACGGTACTAACGTCTACACAGTGCTGAAAACAAAAGAGGGCAATCTCAAAGACTTCTGCTTCTGCGATATCACGCAGTATGGTGCGCTCATGGTGACAAAAAGCTTTGAGTCGCCAAGTGTTCTTCTGGACTATTTCTATGCGGAGAGGGACTCCCTTTCAAGAATAAAGCAGAAAGCCAACGACCTTTTCAAGCTTCTTATAAACACCTCCGAGAGAACTCAAAGGCGTGTGCAAAATCAGCGTGAAGAGCTTAAAGAGTGCAAGGACAGGGAAAAATACCGCATTTACGGTGACCTTATCACTTCAAATCTCTATGCGCTCCAAAAGGGCATGGCGTATGCTGAGGTGCAGGACTTTTATGACGAGAACTGCCCTACAGTAAAGATACCACTTGACAAAAGGCTTACGCCAACACAGAACGCTCAGAAGTATTATAAGGAGTACAGAAAGCTCGACACCGCAGAGAAAAAGCTCACTGTGCTTATTGCAGAGGGCGAGCAGGAGGTCAAGTATCTGGATTCTGTTTTCGATTCTCTCACGAGGGCGCAGACGGAGGGGGATATAGCCGAGCTTCGTGAGGAGCTTTTTCAGGAGGGCTATGTAAAGCGCTCAAAGTTCAAGGGCAAGCCTCCAAAGGCTCTGCCGCCTATAAGATACCGTTCTTCTGACGGATATGAAATAAGGGTAGGCAGGAACAATAAGCAGAACGACCGCCTCACCTGCAAGGAAGCAGAGAAAACTGACCTTTGGCTCCACGTCAAAGATATCACAGGAAGCCACGTTATCGTCACCTGCGACGGGGAAATGCCACCTGACAGGACAATAGAGGAAGCGGCAATAATCGCCGCCTGCAACTCAAAGGGAAGAAATTCCTCCAGGGTTGACGTTGACTACACTTTCATAAGAAACGTGAAAAAACCAAACGGCTCAAAGCCGGGCATGGTTATTTTTACAAACAACTACACTATCACTGTCAAGCCTGACACGGAGCTGGAGGAGAAACTGAGGGTATAGCCTAAAACTATATCCAACAAAGTTTCAGCCTATGAGTTTATGAAAATGCCACAAAAACGGCGTTGTATCGGGCTTATTAGTGGTGTAAAAAGGTTATTGAATAATCCATAGCGATATGGTATAATTATCATGATGTGAATATTAAGAAAGCACAGTTTGAAAAGTTGTTAGCTGAGTAGAGCGTGTCAGGGCGAAAGCCTTGCCGTCAGGGAAGCAGGTCCAAATCCTGCACAACCGCCATTACTGTGTTTGACAGGTTTTTTGTGCGCTGTCATAAGTCAGGTATCTGCTGTGTTTTCGTTGACTATTTCTGTCTTGGGCGATGAAGATGACGGTCTGCTTTATCGCTGTGCAGGCAGTAAAGCGGATAGAATGCTTTTTCGTTTCGGCGGAAAGGCATTTTTTGCTGTGGTCGGGGTGTTCATAAAAAGTGCATTGACGGCGGAACAGTGTGTATCAACGAAAGGACAGAAAAGAATGAAGAAGAAAATTTTGAGAACAGCCAGCTTCGCTCTTGCGACTGCTCTTAGTCTGAGCGTGTGTGTAAGCGCATTTGTTTCAGACGGAACAAACAACAATGTAACAACATCAGTCCTCCCTGACAGTGCGGATAACGCAGTGCTTAACTGGGCAACTAAGGTAGGAAAAAGCTGGAACGATGGTCCGTCGCCTGTGGCTATCGTTGGAGATAATATCGTTTATACATCCGGCGACAAGCTCATGAGAATGAACAAGGAAACGGGTGTTGTGGATTCAGTAGTTGGACAGCGAGCAGGCACAAACAGCTACGCTATCCAGCCTGTTACTTATGCAGACGGCATGATATTCTCAGCCTTTAACGGCGGAATTCAGGCATTTGACGCTGACACCCTCGAGTCGCTGTGGGTATACAAGGACAGCGTGGGTGGTCAGTCTGTAAGCCCTATCTACTATAATGACGGCTGTATCTACACAGGCTTCTGCAACTATGGCTCAGGAAAAGACGATCAGTATGTCTGCATAGATGTTAAGGACGAAGATCCTGACACAACAGATGAAGAGAAGTCACCAAAGTGGACATTCACAAACAAAAGCGGTTTCTATTGGGCAGGCGCATATGCAACTGACGATTTTGTCGTTCTCGGCATGGAAAATGCAAAGGCAAACACTACCGACCCTGCAAGAATAGTTACTCTTGACAAAAACTCAGGAAGCGTTATAGATACTGAGTATACAGTAGGCGGAGGAGTAAGAAGCACTATTTCTTACGATAAGGATACAGACGCTTATTATTTCACATCTAACGGGGGCTATTTCTATAAGGCAACAATAGACGATGAGGGCAATTTCACAAAGCTTGACAGCATTGCACTTGGTGGCGCAAGCACATCATCTCCTACAGTTCTTAACGGCAGAGCTTATGTTGGCGTAAACGGCTCAGGCTGGGGCAACTATAAGGGCAGTGCTATCGCAGTTATCGACCTTGACAGCTTTGAGATAGCATACAAGGCAGAAACAAAGGGCTATCCACAGACCTCGGGTCTTGGCGTTGTGAATGAGAACGGCTATAACTATGTTTACTTCTCAGAGAACGCATCAGCAGGCGCTATCCGCTATGTAAAGGATAAAAAGGGCGTAACAGAAGTTCTTGACGCTCAGATAGTAAACGGAAAGAAAACAGCTCCGTCACTTTTCACTCCGTCAGGCGCTCAGGCACAGTATGCTATAGCTGACCTTGTTGCAGACGAAAACGGCACTATCTACTTCAAGAACGATTCAGGCTACATAATGGCTGTCGGCTCAGAGGTGGAAAAGCTTGTGACCGAGAATGCTAAGACAGTATGCAAAGAGGGCGAAGCTTATGACGCTTCCGACTTGAAGGTTTACGCAGTTCTCAAAAACGGTGTGAAGAAAGACGTTACAGATTATGTGACTATCGACGATACAGCTCTTACAGCAGACGATGATTTCGTTACTGTTACATACAAGTATGGTATGTACAGAGATAAGACAAACGAGGGCGCTGCAAACACAACAGGCGTTGCCGTTTCACCTGTTGAAGCAACTATCGACGTAACAGTTCTTGCAGCAGAGGATTATGACAGCGTAAAGGCTGTTGAGAAGCTTATCAGTGATCTTGGCGAGATAACACTTGACAGCGAGAATGACATCAAGGCAGCAAGAGCCGCTTATGACGCTCTTGGCGACCTTAAGGAATATGTAGGCAATGTTGACGCTCTTACAGCCGCAGAGGAAAAGCTTGAAGAACTCAAGACACCAAGCTCTTCATCAGAAGCAGAAAGCTCTGTAAGCTCATCTGACGTATCTTCCGAAAGCACAGTATCTTCTGCAAACTCTGAGGATACATCTTCTGCCACTTCATCAGCCGCAGAGTCAGTAAGCAGTGCTGACACTTCAAAGGCGGCTGACAGCTCATCAAAGACAGCAAATAACGCAGGTGCGGCTAACCCTAACACAGGTGCGACAGCAGGCGTTTGCGTAGCAGGTCTTGCACTTCTTATCAGCGGAGCGCTTACAGTTTCAAGAAAGAGAAAGTAAAAAATTAAGACAATTAAGATATAAGTTATTTTGCAGGATACTCGCCCTCTATTTTCAGGGGGCGGGCATTTTCTGTGATATGAAAAGTGAGAATATTATGAAAAAGCATACACAAAAAAACAGGCAAATAATAATGCTGTCAGCAGCGGCGTTTTTTATCGCAGCGGCTTTTTTGTGTATGCGTTTTTATAATATGAGCAGTTATAAGACCCCTGAAAATCCGTTTTCAGCACTGTCTGAAAGCCTTGCGGAGGAGGACGGACAGGGCGGAGAGGGCTATGAAACAAGCTCTCAGCCAAAGGACGAAAGCTCAGATATGGACAGCTCACAGGCAGATGACAGTGATAACACTGATAGCAGCGACAGCAATACAGATACAACAGAAAGCTCTCCGCAGGCTGACAAAAGCGACGGAAATTCCCCCACAGTAAATGGCGGGAACACAAATGTTACCATAAATGTCCAAGGCGAAAATAAGTCTGACGAGGTAAAGAAAAAGCCTGACAGCAAGACCGAAACTGTCAAAAAGAACACCGACACAGAATATTTCACCACCTCTATAAAAGAGGGCGAGCGTGTAAAAAAGCCACTTTATGAGTTCACAATAACACATAAAAACAAAGCTCTCACAGTGCAAAAAGTTCAGGTCACTGTGAACGGCAGCGTTGTAAATCAGTTTTCGGGCAGCGTTACCCTTCACGCAGGAAAAAACACTATCCGTGTTGCCTGCACTTATACCGACAAAAGCGGTCAGGTGAAAAGGGCTTATAAGGACTATACAGTTTATTTTGACAAAAAGGAGATAACCTTTGACACCGACCTTGCGGATAAGGATACTGACACAGAAAGCATAACATTTTCAGCCACAGCTTTTTACGGCGGTGATAAAATACCTTTAACAGTTAAAGTTAATGGAGAAAAGCTTTCAGGCGGTGAAACTTTTACAGCACAGCTTTCAGAGGGCGAGAATACCATAACTCTCTCTGCGGAAAAGGACGGCTCAAAGGCAGAAAAAAGCTTTAAGATAAAATACACTCCTGCGGAGTTTTCAATCGATACCGACCTTTATGACCGCACTGTAAATGACGCCGATTTTAGCTTCTATGCGAGAATGAAAGGTCAAAGCGGCAGTGCAAAGCTAAGCGTTATTCTAAACGGCAAAAAGCTTTCGGGCAGAGATAACTATACCTGCACCCTCCAAAGCGGTGATAACCGTATAAGGCTTTATGCAAAAGACGGTGACAAAAAAATAGACAGATATTTCACCGTCACCTATGTACCCATTGCTGACGATACCACAAGACCTGAGATAACGTATATAAACGTCACCAACGGACAGACAGTGAAAGGCTCGGGCTTCACCCTCAGATTTAACGCACAGGACTATCAGGGCGGAAGGATATATGCAGACAAGACTGAGGTCTGGCTCAATGGGCTTTCTGTTGAGTGTATCGCACAGGACAGGAACTCAGCCTATTATCTCCAGCTTTCGGGCGGGGCAAATCTTCTTGAAATAAGGGTGTATGACCCCGAGGGCAGATATGCGGATCATGCCTATACCATAAATTCTGTCAGCGCACAAAAGGGCGAGCAGACAGGCGTTATAACAATGAGCATTGACGCCGATACCATAGGGCTTGGACAGCTTGCCGCAGGCTCAGAGGTGGCAATATACGAGGGGGACACAGGCGTTGACGTTATAGAGCGTTTTCTCCAGCAAAACGGCTTCACAGGTGATTTTACAGGCAAGGACGATCAGAGATATCTAAGCCGAATACACAAAAGCGGTGCGTTTTCAGGTGGAGCAGTAAACAGCGAGCTTGCACAGCTTATAAAAAATGACGGCATTGCAGACAGTAACACACAGTATGCCGACAGCCTTGGAGAATTTGACTACACCTACGGCTCAGGCTGGGTGTACACTGTAAACGGCAATATGCCTGCATACGGCATGGGTAAGGTGAACTTCACCGACGGCGACACTGTTAGGCTTGCGTTCACAGTTGCCTACGGAAGAGATATAACAGGTTCACAGGATAGCTATGACAAAACATGGTAGGAGGATATTGTTGAAAACGAGAGGTTTTCTTGGCAGATTAGTGGCGGTGTTTGCGGGGGCAGTAATGCTTCTGACGAATGTTCCTGCGGTGAATGCAGATAACGCAGATAAAAGGGACAGGATAACTGAAAGCGCAGAAAAGGTCTGTCAGTGGCAGCGTGACAAAATGGGCATTTCTCAGGACGAGAGCATTTTTTCGGGGGATTTTCTGCAAAACGCAGGCATAGGAAGCTCCGATTGGCTTGCCATAGGCATTTCACGTTTTGGTTTTGAGGAGGACTATGAGGCTTATCTCACTGCGCTTTCTCAGCGTGTGAAAGCTCTTTCAGATACCGACAACGCTACCGAGTGGCAGAGGTGTGCTATAACAGCCTCCGCAATGGGAGGCGACCCTGCCGACCTTGAGGGCATAGATCTTGTAAAAGGCGGTGTTTACGGCAGAGATGAAAAAAATTCCGTAGGCAAACAGGGCCTTAACGGCTGGATATTTGCAATTTTGACCCTTGATACAATGGGCTACAAGACCCCGGAGGGTGCAGAGTTTGACAGAGAGCGTATACTTGACGAGATAGTTTCCGCTCAGAATACCGATGGCGGCTTTTCGCTGTCAAAAGGTGAAAGCGATATAGACATCACCGCAATGGCTTTGCAGGCGATTGCCCCATATTACAACGATTTTTCCCGTGACGATGTTAGAAAAAACGTTGACAAAGCGGTGGAGTATCTAAGCGGCAAGCAGGACAGCTCAGGTACGTTCGGAAGCGCAGAAGCTGATTCGCAGGTAGTAATAGCACTTTGTTCGCTTGGTATCGACCCCGAAGCTGACAGCCGTTTCGTGAAAAATACTGACCTTTTGACCGCATTGCTCTCCTATCAGAACAGCGACGGTGGATTTTCACATGAAAAGGGCGGCGATTCTGACGAGCTTGCCACAGGGCAGGCACTTTGCGCACTTGCGGCACAAAAGCGTTTTGAACTTACGATGCGACGTATTTACGATATGAGAGAGGAGCTTTCAGTTCTACAGCGTGAAAAGCTTGACGGCATAAACGGCAGGCTTTCGGATATCTCAGACGAGGAGAGCGCAGAAAAAGCCTTGAAGCTTTTCAATGACCTTGATTGTGACGAACGAACTTATGTGAGATACGGTACAGAGCTTGAAAATGCAGCAGAAAAATACAGCCTGACCTTGAGCGACAGGGCTTTCACAGTGGAGCTTGCACAGACAGACCATGGGAACGGCTGTATATACAGTATCGAGAAAACGGAAATATATAAGGGCAAGAAAGGCTTTACAAAAAGCGACAGGAACAAGCTTGAAGCCTTGAGAAAAAATGGTGTTACTTCGGGGGACTGCACTGCTACGGCTGTGCTTTTAGCCCATGCAAAGGCTGACGAGAGCCTTTCCGACAGGGATAAGATAATATCAGAGCTTGAAGAAATGAACGCCAAAGCGAACGAGCTTTACAGTGAGATATCAGACCTCAACAGTATCATAAGCCGTGAGCTTTATCCTGTTGATAGTGTTGGAAAAGACAAAAAGGAGCTTTTGGAAAAGACCGCAGAGAGGATAAAAAAGCTTCCTGAAAGCGAGCGGAAAAAGGTCACTTCTGCTGACGAGATAATAAAAGAGGCGGAGGATAAAAACGTGACAGTGTATGTGATATCTGCGGCAGCGGTGCTGTGCGCATTGGGAGTTTTCAAAGTGGTAAGAAAGAAGGGTAAAAAATGCGTGAGATAACAGATGAAGTGAAAAAGGTCATAATCGGCAAGGATGAAGTGGTGGATATGGTGTTCGCCGCAATTTTGGCGCAGGGTCATGTGCTTATGGAGGACGTTCCGGGCGTGGGAAAAACTACTCTTGCGGTGGCGTTTTCAAAGGCTTTGGGGCTTGAAACAAAGAGGATACAGTTCACCCCTGATACTGTGGCTTCCGACATCACAGGCTATACGGCTTTTGACAGACAGGCGCAGGGCTTTACTTTCCACAGCGGTGCGGCAATGACGAATATACTTCTTGCAGACGAAATAAACAGAACCTCAGGCAAGACACAGTCTGCTCTTTTGGAGGTCATGGAGGAGCGGGCCTGCACAGTTGACGGCAGAACATATCCTCTGCCTGAGCCTTTTGCAGTGATAGCAACACAAAACCCTACAGGCACAGTTGGCACGGCGGCACTGCCTGTTTCACAGCTTGACAGATTTATGATAAAGCTTTCAATGGGCTATCCTGACAAGGCGGCAATGCGAAGCATAATGTCAGATCGAATCAGTTCAGACCCACTGGTAGATGTGAAAGCCGTCTGCACCGCTGAAAAGCTTATAGAAATGCAGAAAAAGGCAAAGGCTGTTTTTGTTGACGACAGCATTTATGACTACATCTCAGACCTTTGCGACGCCACAAGGCATAATGAAAATATTTCTCTGGGCGTATCCCCAAGAGGTGCTTTGGCACTTTGCAGGATAGCAAAAGCGTGGGCGTGCTATAAGGGCAGAGAATATGTCGTTCCCCAGGACGTAAGAGATTTTTTTGCCCATGTTTGCAGCCACAGGATATCACTTTCTGCAAAGGGCAGGCTCTCAGGACTTGCGGCAGAAAGTGTGCTTGACGAGATACTTAAAAGCGTAAAATGCCCTGAGAATGAGGAAAAACGCAGATGAAAAGGCTATGCTTCTGCCTTTGCACAGCTTTGGGCATACTGCTTTTTGTGCTGAAAAAGCCCATTGGCATAACGGTGCTTGGTTTGTGCGCAGTGCTTTTTGTATTGTCAGTATGTGTAAATATATTCTCGAAGAAAAAGCTGTCAGCAACACTGGTAAGCGACGGCACAGGCTTGAAAAATAAGGACATGAGCCTTAAATTTATCTTCACAGGAACTTGCGGCGAATACAGCTGTAAACTGCGGCTTAGAAATATGCTCACAGGACAGTGTGAGGACATAAAGGTGCATTTTATCATCAGCAGAGAGCCTGCTCAGGTGGATATCACTGTAAAAAGCGACACCTGCGGAAAGATAAAAGCAGAGTTTTTGACACTCCGAGCCTTTGATCTTATAGGGCTAACGTGGAAAAAGGCGCAGTGCGAAATAAAGGGCAGTGTTAATATAATGCCTGATGCAGCAGAGATAGATGAGAGCGAGGAAGCAAAGCTCAAGGAAGCCCTTGAAAGCGACTTTTTCAGCAATGAAAACGAGGGCTTTGACCACAGCGAGCCTATCGGAATAAGAGAATATCGTCAGGGGGACAGCTATAAATCGGTGCATTGGAAGCTGTCTTTCAGACTTGGTGATATCTACGTCCGTGAATATGGAGAACCTGTTACTGACAGCCTTTGTATCTACGTTGAAACAGGCGGAAATGTCCCCGCAGCGGATTATGACCGCATTGCCGCAAAGGCACTGAGCCTTTCAATGTATCTTTCAGACGGCGGTATAGGGCATTACATGGCATTTTACAGCTTTTCTCAGCAGAGAAAAGTTTTCGAGCATATCGACAGCGCAGACAGCTTCACTGTCGCTCTGGACAGCCTTCTTTCTTCACAGCCTGAGCAGGGAAAAGAGCGACTGACGGAATTTTCAGAGCTGTTTGAAAGAAGCGGCATAAGCCGTGTTATCGAGATAAAATAGTAAAAGAGGTGACAATTGTGACAGCAAGTGTTTGCTATGTGGAAAAGCACTTTTCAAAGGGTGTTTATATCATGCAGAGCCTTTTTGGTGCAGTGACAATGCTCCTGCTGTCATTGTCGCTTGGTATGGGCTGGCGAGCCTTTGTCCTGGTAGGTGTGTGCATATTGACCTCCGTTGCAGGGGTATCAAAAAAGACTTTGCCTATACCATTTTTCGCCGCACTATTGTCGGCGGTGATATTCCACAAGAAGTTTTTAACAAGCCTTGCAGGGCTTTTGAACTGCGTCTTGACCGCCCACGGTAAAAGCGCAGGAGTAGTGGAAATGCTTGTGGAAAAAAACTCAGACCCTTGGTTTGCTCTTTGCGTGGGTGCGGTGATAGTTTCCACAGTGCAGAGCATTTTCAGCCGTCTTGACAGCAGAGTTTTTACAGTGGCAATGCTTGCGCTGTTTTTGTGCTCAGGTATCTTTATTGATATCCCTCTGTACTATGCCACTGCAGAAGTGGCTTTAGGTATCCTTGCATTGACGTTTTCCGGCAGCATAAAAGGCGATTTGAAGCCCTTTGTGCTTATACTTACAGCATTCTGCGCAGTGCTTATAGCTTGCCTGACAGGGCTTTTTGATAAGCTTTCCAACTTTGCCTTTGCCGATCGCTTTAATACGAAAAGTGAGTATGAGATCATAATGGAGCACCCACAGCCATTGTATCTTCTGGAGAGCCGTTTTGAGAAAGAAACTAACGGCGTGTGGGGGGAGCTTAGCGGTGAGGAGAAATATGCCTACTCAGACGAGTTTTATTGGCTTGATAAGCTTGATCTCTCACCGGCTTTTCAGACCGCTTTACTTGACAATGCCATTGGTATATCCGACAGCGGCAATGTTACAGTAAACATCAAAAATGGCGGAAAGCCCATTTATACCTATGGTATGACCGCCGCGGAGAACGCTTTTTCCGACCCTAAGATAATAGGCGGAAGCTTTGAGAACACCAAAAGCTATTACAGGCTTGCGGTGTCGGAAAGCTATCTCACAAAGCCTTTTGGCACATTTGATACCCTGCGCACTTCTGAGCCTGCGGATTATCTTGTCGCAGAAAAGGGTTATCGTGACTATGTTTATTCCACCTGCCTTGACATATCAGCCGAGGATAAACAGCTTGCCGCAAACCATTTTGATCTGCAAGGTTCTCAGGGTAAACTGCGGTCTGATATGCTAAGTTTTTTTGTGTCAGACACAGTGCTTGACAGGTCAAAGACCTATGGGGGCGAAAGCTCTTTTGCAGATATGCTTGAGGTAACTTGCCGTGGGGGCGAGGAGGATTTTGCTGCCGCCGCTGTGAAGATCTTCCGTGCAAAGGGCGTTCCTGCCAGACTTTGCAGAGGATATTTTATCACATCAGATATGACCAAAGGCCTTACAGATAACTCAGCCCTGACCGTCACTTCAAAACAGCTCCACTATTGGGCGGAGTATTACAAAGACGGCATAGGCTGGCAGCCTTTCGAGGTCTGCCCCGATTATGTTGGCATGATAAAAACTGACGACAGCTCTGTAAAAGCAAAGCCCACCAACCAAGGCGGCGAAGCTCTTGCTCCCGAGGACGAGGACAAACCAAGGGAAGAGATCTTTGAGAAGAACAAGACTAAACCTGCGGAGAAAAGCTATGCGGTATACATCGTTATCGGTGCGGTAATACTTATACTCTGCCTTATTGCGGCAATAATAGCTTTGGTAAGAAAAAGAAAGTTTGCCGCTCTGCCTGACAGCAAAAAGGTGGAGAAGCTGTTCTTTGCAGGAAGAAAAAAGCTTTGCGGCAGGGATTTCTCAGACCATACGCCAAGTGAGCTTTCCGAGAGCATAAAAAAGACCTTTGGCGCTGATATGGCGGAAAGCTTCGCAGAGTGCGAGAAAATATACGAAAAGGCGAGATTTTCAAGGCTCGAGATAACCAAAGAGGAAATGGCAGTGGTTAAAAATTTCGCAGGTCAGGCAAAGAAAGCCAAAAAGCTCAAAGGTCAGGAGGGAGCAGAAAAGTGAAAAAGGATATCGCTCTGCTCATGGTCATAATTTTGGCAGCGGCAGCGGTCATAAAGGGCGTTGATATCCAGTCTGTTGACGAGTATTACAGCCTGCACAGCGACGATACCGCAAATGCCGCTCACACTGTCACTCTGACAGTGGATTGCTCTGATATTTTGGATAATTACGATATGCTTGACAAAAATCTCCGTGACGAGTGCTATGTTCCCTCTGACGGCATTGTTATGCCTGCGGAAAAATATGTCCTCCGTGAGGGCGACACCGCCTTTGATCTGTTGGAAAAAGCTACAAGGTGCGGGAAGATACCACTTGATTATCAAGGCTCAGAGGATAACATTTACAACACGGTGTATGTCCGTGGCATAAACAATATCTACGAGTTTTCCTGCGGTCCGTCCTCAGGGTGGACCTATACGGTAAATGGCGAAAGCCCCGATAAGGGCTGTTCACAGTATGTGCTCAACGACGGTGACAGCGTGGAGTTTTACTACGTTTGCGACTACACAAAGGAGGCGGTGAAATGAGGTTGTCAGCTTTTCACCCTTTGACCGCCCTTGTGTATTTTGCGGCTGTGCTTGCGGTGACAATGTTCTGCTTTTCACCAGCCGTTGGTATATGCTCGGCAGTGGGAGCGTTCCTGTTCTGTGCCATAACTCAAAGCTGTAGACAGACCGCATCAGACTTTGCTTTCTATATCTTTCTTACCGCCGTTTTGACTGTCACAAATCCACTTTTTTCACATAAGGGCGTAACGCCGCTGTTTTTCGTAAACGGCAAGGCTTACACAAAGGAAGCACTTTTTTATGGCTTGACCGCTGGATTATCCCTCACCGCTGTGATAATGTGGTGCAAAGCTCTTGGAAAGGTGCTTACAAGGGAAAAAATGCTTTACATTTTCGGCAGAAAAACGCCAAAAGCTGCCCTTGTGATAACAATGACAATGGGCTTTATCCCAAAGCTCAAAAGGCTTCACAGACAGCTTTTGGACGCTTTGAATTGCTCTGGTGCGAACATCTCCGACAGCCGTTTTGATCGCCTGAAAAAAGACTGCACAGTGTTCACAGCCCTTTGTGCAGGCACGCTTGAAAGGGGAGCGGACACAGCCGCTTCAATGAAGGCTCGTGGCTATGGTATCCAAAAACGAAGCTTTGCACACTCGTTCAAGTTCAGAGCATGGGACGGCATTTTTGTGGCGGTTTTTGCAGTTATCTTTGCATTGGTGCTGATATTTTCCGCAAAGGGCGAGCTGTCCGCCGCTTTTTACCCTGTGATAAAGCTTGAAAACAGCGTTTTGCCTGTGGAAATGTTCGCATTACTATGCGTTTTCCCGTTTATTCTTGAAGTAAAGGAGAGCATAAAATGGAAATATTGTCTTGCGAAAATGTAGCTTTCAAATATAACGAAAGCACGGACTATGCCATTTCTGACTGCACTTTTTCAGTGAAAAAAGGCGAAAAAATAATGCTCTGCGGTGCTTCGGGAAGCGGAAAATCTACTTTGCTCAGGCTTCTGAAAAGAGAGCTTTCCCCAAGGGGCGAACTTTCCGGAAACATCACCCTTATGGGCAAGGGAAGAAGCGAACTTTCTGCCCGTGAAAGTGCTGAAAAGATAGGCTTTGTAATGCAAAGCCCTGACAGCCAGACGGTATGCGACAAAGTATCGGCTGAGCTTGCTTTCGGGCTTGAAAGCTTTGGTGTGAAAAGTGGTGAGATACAAAGCCGTGTTGGTGAAATGGCGGCTTTTTTCGGTATCGAGCCGCTCTATGACAGGGATATCTCCACACTTTCGGGCGGTCAGAAACAGCTCGTCGCTCTGTGTTCCGTCATGACCACAGACCCTGATATCCTGCTTCTGGACGAGCCTACCGCACAGCTCGACCCCGTTGCCGCAAGGGAGCTTCTTGGCATTTTAGACCGCCTTAACAAAGAAATGGGCGTGACTATCATCATTGCCGAGCATGACCCCGAGGAGCTTTTTGACTCCTGCGACAAAATTTTGTATCTTGCCAAGGGCAAAACCGAGTTTTTCGGAACACCTGCCTTGACTGCAAAATATTTTGTGGAGAACGCTCTGGAGGGCTTTCTTCCTGAAACATCAAAGGCTTTCGCAGGGCTTTGCGACGACCTGCCCCTCAATGTAAGACAAGGCAGGGCGAAGCTTGAAAAGCTTGGCGTGACGGATATTCCAAAGCAGGCTGTCACTGATACAGAACGTGCTGAGCCTTATGCCCTGCAGTGCAAAAATCTGTGGCAGAGATATGAAAAAAACTCTCCCGATATCCTCAAAAGCTGTGATCTTGGTATCAGAAAAGGGGAGTGCTATGGGCTTTTAGGCTCAAACGGCGGCGGAAAATCAACGCTTTTGCGTGTTATATGCGGACTTTGCAAGCCTTATATGGGCACTGTTTCACTTTTCGGGAAAAAGCAGAAAGCCTATAAAAACGGCTCGCTTTTCCGTGAAATGCTTGCATTTTTGCCTCAAGAGCCTGTGACAATGTTTGTAAAAGAAAGCGTCCGTGAGGATCTTTTGCAAAGCGGTGAAAAATCCGCAGTGGAAAATGTTTCACAGCGCATGGGCATAGAACATCTTCTTGACCGCCACCCTTGGGATCTCAGCGGCGGTGAGATACAAAAATGTGCCTTTGCGAAGATCCTTCTTGCTGACCCGAAAATAATAGTCCTCGACGAGTGTACAAAGGGCATGGACAGCTTTGCGAAGAAAGCTTTGGGAGATGTGCTTGCAAGCCTTAAAGACGAGGGCAGGACCATACTTCTCGTGACCCATGACCTTGAATTTGCCGCACAATACTGCGACAGGTGCGGACTTCTTTTTGACGGGAAGATAGTCGCAGAGGATAATGCCGTGGAGTTTTTCTCCCACAATCGCTTTTACACCACCGCCGCCGCAAGGCTCACAAGGGGCTTTTTCAGTGGTGCAGTGACGTCAACAGCCGTAAGAGAACGGCTCGCAATGGTGAAAAGAGGTCTAAATGAGCAGTAAAAAACTTGTGTCAGGGCTTATCTATCTTCTTGTTATACCCCTTGTGTGCTTTGGCGGCATAATGTTTTTCAGAGAACGTTTCTATTCTTTCGTCACCGCCGCACTTGCCATTCTTACCGTGGCAGGCTATTTTCTCCACTTTGAGAAAAAGCACTCCGACAGCACACAGCTTGTGATAATAGCCGCCATGACCGCATTGTCCGTTTTCGGCAGGATAGTTTTCAGCTTTCTGCCGGGCTTTAAGCCCTGCACCGCTATAGTCATTATCACCGCACTTTATATGGGAAGAGAATCGGGCTTTATGACAGGCGCAATGACAGCCCTTATCTCAAACTTCTATTTCGGACAAGGTGCGTGGACGCCTTTTCAAATGCTCGTGTGGGGTCTGACCGGATATTTTGCAGGAATGTTGGCTGATAAGCTTATAAAAAGCAAGCCACTCCTTGTGACCTTCGGCATAATCTCAGGAACGGCGTTCTCTCTTATCATGGACTTGTGGAGCTGTCTGTGGGCTGATAACGCCTTTATTCTCAGCAGATACCTTGCCCTTGTTGGCTCGTCAGCCTTTTTCACCCTTATATACGCAGTTTCCAACGTGTTCTTCCTGCTGGTTTTATCAAAACCCTTTGGCAGGATATTTAAAAGACTGGATAAAAAATATGGATTAAAAAATTAGACCGACAAAGCTTTGCCCTGTCGGTCTTTTGCTATCTCTGCGGGGCGTTCACTGTTACGTCAGGAGATTTTTTGCCCATAAAAAGCTTTGGTATTATACCTGCCCCAACAGGCACGATAGCCGCCGCTGCCGCCGCCACAAGAAACTCTCCAAGGCTCGGAACGGCTGTGAAAAATACCTTTTGCAGAACAGGGAGCCATATGCCTGCAAACAGCGCTGCCGCTGATATGAATACAGAGAAAAGCAGGAATGGGTTTGAAAGATAAGGCACAGTGAAAAGCGTTTTCTCCTCAGATTTACATTCAAAAACGTGTATGAGCTGGCTTAGCACAAGTGTTATAAGCGCACCTGTCCTTGCAGTGCCGAGAGAATGGGTGTTTGTGAGCAGAACAGTGAAGCTTGCAAGGGTGCAGATACCGATAAGAAGCCCTCTTATGACGATACGCCACATAAGACCGCCGCTGAAAAAGCTGTCGTCCTCTTTTCTAGGTGGTTTTTTCATTACCGAGCTTTCCGCAGGCTCAAGCCCCAGCGCAATTGCAGGCAGGCTGTCTGTAACAAGGTTTACAAGAAGTATCTGCGCTGGAAGTAGTACCATTGGAAGCCCCATTAAAATTCCACCGAGCATTGTTATGACCTCGCCTATGTTGCAGGAAATAAGGTAGCGCACGAATTTTCTTATGTTCTGATATATCGTCCTGCCCTCCTCAACGGAGTTCACAAGGGTGGCAAAATTATCGTCAAGCAGTATCACGTCAGCCGCCTGCTTTGTGACCTCTGTACCTGATATTCCCATTGATACACCTATGTCGGCTTCTTTTATAGCAGGTGCGTCGTTTACCCCGTCGCCTGTCATTGCACAAACGTGCCCACGGCTTTTGAATGCCTTTACTATTCTGAGCTTGTGTTCAGGTGTCACCCTTGCGAATACACGGCAGTTTTCTATTACCTCGTCAAGCTGTTTATCGTCCATTCTGTCAAGCTCGTCGCCTGTCAAAGCGATAGAGCCTGCCTTCATAATGCCGGCTTCTTTGGCGATAGCCTGGGCAGTGAGCTTGTGGTCGCCTGTTATCATAACTGTCTTTATGCCTGCACGCTGACATTCCGCCACCGCCTTTGCGGCTTCAGCCCTGAGAGGGTCTTTCATCGCCATTAGTCCAAGAAAAGCCCATTCCCCGTCCACCTGCTGTGAAAATGCTATCACACGCAGACCTTTTGAAGCGTATTCATCGCACTTGTAAAAAGCCTGTTTCCTCATTGCTCCGCCAAATGTCAAAAGCTCGCCGCTGTCAGAAAAAACGTGGCTGCATTCTTTTATGATAACGTCAAAAGCGCCTTTCCTGAATGCCGTTGTAACCCCCTTTTCGTCAGCGCATATTACCGTCATGGAGCGTGTTTCACTTTCAAATGGAAGCTCGTCAGTTCGTCTGTAACCAAGGGAGCTGACGTTTATGCCCGAGTTTGCGCAGGCTATGAGTATAGCTGTTTCTGTAGGGTCGCCTTCTGCACAAAGCTCGCTTTGCCTGCCGCCCCTGTCACGCTTTTTTGTCCTCTCAGGCGGGCAGAGTCTTGCGTTGTTGCAGGCTGCGCCGCATAAAAGTATCCTGCTAAGGTCAGGGCTTTCCCACGCTTTAAGAGCCTTTCCCTCAGCGTTCGCACCCTCTTTTGTTACGCCGTAAGCACGGCTTTTTTCGGTGCAGGTGAAAATATCAGTAACTGTCATTTTGTTCATTGTCACAGTGCCTGTCTTGTCAGTGCAGATAACAGTGGCACAGCCAAGAGTTTCCACTGAATGAAGCCTGTGTACAAGTGCTTGACGCTTTAGCATTTTTCTGACCGCAAGGGCAAGCGCTATAGTCACAGTGGCAGGCAAGCCCTCAGGTATTGCGGCAATGGCTATGGTTATTCCTGTCATTGCCATATTGAGAACAGGTTCGCCCCTTAGTACGCCTGCAAGAAAGACTATCACACACACTGCAAGGCAGATGATAGCAAGAGTTCTGCCAAGCTCTCCGAGCTTCTTTTGCAATGGAGTTTCAGGCTCTTTTATCTCATCAAGCATAGTTGAGACCCTGCCCATTTGGCTTCGCTCACCTGTTGCCACCGCCGTGACCTCCCCAACGCCCTTTGTGACAACTGTTCCCATGTATACCATGTAATCCTTGTTCAAAGCGGTAAAATCTATCTCAGATGTACGGCATTTCTTTACCGCAGGCACAGCTTCGCCGGTGAGTGCGGATTCGTCGCATGATAACGCCCTTGATGAGTTTATGTAGCCGTCGCAAGGCACTCTGTCACCTGCTTCGAGAGTAAAAACATCTCCTGCCACGACCTCCGATGCAGGAATTTTCACAAGCCTGCCGTCACGATATACCATGGCGGTGGGAGCGGTCATGTTTTCAAGCTTTTCCAGAGTTTTTTCACAGCGGTATTCCTGAATAAATCCCAGCGCAGCGTTAATGATAACTATAAGCACGATAGGCACAGCGTCAGCATATTGCCCAAGTGCTACGGATATCACCACCGACACAAGAAGTATCATCACCATAACGTCATGAAACTGTCCTGCAAAAATTTTCGCCGCAGATGTCTTTTTCTTTTTGGCAAGGCGGTTTTCCCCGTCCGTACTGAGCCGCTTTTCAGCTTCCGCAGTTGTTAGCCCCTTTCTTGTGGTCGGGTTTTCCGTAAGCTTCTTTTCAAGTATATCCAGCACAATGTATCTTCCTTTCCGATTTTTTGGCTTTTGCCTTTGTTTATATCATATGCGGACAAGTCCGAAAAAATAACTTTGCACTTTTGCCTGAAAAATCATATTGACTTTTTTAAGAAAATATGTATAATAGTATATAAGCCAAAAAATAAATATTGACGAAAAAATAAAGGAGGCAAATTCATGAACGATTATAATAATTTTTCTGAAAGCTATTCAAATCCACGAGTGAAAAAGCTGCGCTCTTTTGCACAGTCCACTTACGGCATGGAGGCGGCAAGCTATAAGGGCATTGCAATGAAGACTTTGTATTTTGTTGCAGTTTTCGCCGCAGGCATGGGAGCATATTTTTACATTCACAACTTCTTCGGCGGCGGTGCGCAGGCTTTTTCCACTGAGTATACCATCTTTGTCGGCGCTCTTATCGCAACAGCAATAGCAGGACTTGTGGCTTCATTCGCTCCGAAAACAACGGCGGTAACAGGCTCTATCTATTCCGCAGGCATGGGATATGCCCTCACCTTTATGTCAATGATCTACGCAATGCAGTGGAAAGGCATAATAGTTGAAGCCGTTACACTGACGCTTCTCACAGTTGCAGTGCTTGCAGTTATCTATTCAAAGGGCGTTCGTGTGGGAAGCAGAATGAAAACTGCTCTTATCACCTGCCTTTGGGTCTCTATCATAGGCGGATTGCTTTTCATGCTTCTTGCATGGCTCGCACCTCATTCAGCTATCTACACTTCAATCGTTGCAATAAACAACGGCCCTGTCGGCATACTTTTCGCTGTTATCGGCGTTCTTATCGCCGCAGCGCTTCTTATGTGCGATTTTGAAACTATCCAGATGACAGTTGAACAGGGGCTTCCCGCTCAGTATGAATGGTATGCAAGCTATGGCCTTATCGTAGGCGTTATTTATCTTTATCTTAAAATACTGAACCTTCTTGCAAAGATAGCAAACAACAGAAAGTAATTTATAGACTTAGCACTTTTTATCCCTCGTCGCAAGGCGGGGGATATTTTTATGCACAAAAAAGGAACTCCCGAATAAACGGAAGTCCCTTTTTGTGTGGGTATATTTAATTAATAGAAAGGCTTTTTTATCAGATATCCCATTTCCAATCTCTGATCTCAGGCATATCAAGACCATACTCAGCAATATACTGCTTGTGTTCAACAAGCTTGTCCTGCATGAGCTGGTGGAGATAAGCGCCTGTGTTTCCGAGCTGTGGAAGTCTCTTGATAACTTCCATAACAAGGTGGAAACGGTCTATCTCGTTCTGAACTCTCATGTCGAATGGAGTTGTGATCGTACCCTCCTCGTTGTAGCCGCATACATAAAGGTTGCGGTTGTGACGATGATAGAGAAGCTCGTGGATAAGTGTAGGATAGCCGTGAAATGCAAATACGATAGGCTTGTCCTTTGTGAACAGTGCGTCAAAGTCAGCGTCGGAAAGTCCGTGTGGGTGCTTTGACTGTGGCTGAAGCTTGAACAGGTCAACAACGTTGATAAATCTTATCTTTACCTGTGGAAGATTCTTTCTCAGGATAGTTACTGCTGCAAGTGCTTCAAGTGTAGGTGTGTCGCCGCAGCAAGCCAGAACAACGTCAGGCTCCTGACCCTGATCGTTTGAAGCCCATTCCCAGATACCGATACCCTGTGTGCAGTGCTTAACAGCCTGCTCCATTGTGAGCCACTGCTGTCTTGGGTGCTTTGATGTTACCATTACGTTTACATAGTTCTTTGAACGTATGCAGTGATCAAAGCATGACAGCAGACAGTTTGTGTCCGGTGGGAGATACATTCTTACAACGTCTGCTTTCTTGTTTGCAACGTGATCGAGGAAGCCCGGATCCTGATGTGTAAATCCGTTGTGATCCTGCTGCCATACGTTGGAAGAAAGTATGTAGTTAAGTGAAGCTATCTTCTGTCTCCATGGGAGCTGTGAAGTAACTTTGAGCCACTTAGCGTGCTGTGAGAACATTGAGTCAACTATTCTGATGAAAGCCTCATAGCTTGCGAAGAAACCGTGACGTCCGGTGAGCAGATAGCCCTCCAGCCAGCCCTCGCACATATGCTCAGAAAGCATAGAGTCCATAACACGACCGTCAGCGGCAAGGAACTCGTCGTTGTCGAGCTTGTCAGCGTTCCAATCTCTGTTTGTTGCCTCAAAGACCTTGCCAAGTCTGTTTGACATTGTCTCGTCAGGTCCGAAGATACGGAAGTTTCTGCTTTCTTCATTAAGCTTGAATATATCTCTTACAAATCCGCCAAGCTCTATCATATCCTGTGCTTCAACTGCACCAGGAGCAGGCACATCAATGCCGTATTTCCTAAAATCAGGAAGTCTGAGATCTCTCAGAAGAAGTCCGCCGTTGGCGTGTGGGTTTGCACCCATTCTTCTGTCGCCTGTAGGAGCAAGCCCCTCAAGCTCAGGGATAAGTCTGCCCTCTTCTGTGAAAAGCTTCTCAGGGTGATAGCTCTTGAGCCAATCCTCAAGCATTTTCAAATGCTCAGGAGCTTCCATTGTCATCGGTACCTGATGCGCTCTGAATGTACCCTCTATCTGCTTGCCGTCTACTACCTTCGGACCTGTCCAGCCCTTTGGTGAACGGAATATTATCATAGGCCACTTTGGTCTTTCAGTAACGCCGTTTTCTCTTGCGTCCTTCTGGATAGCCTTGATCTCCTCGATAACAGTGTCAAGAGTTTCAGCCATGAGCCTGTGCATCGTCATAGGATCGTCGCCCTCAACAAAGTATGGCTTCCAGCCGCAGCCCTCAAAGAAACTCTTTACCTCTTCATGAGAAATTCTTGAAAATACAGTTGGGTTTGATATTTTGTAGCCGTTAAGGTGAAGTATAGGAAGTACAGCACCGTCAGTCTTAGGATTCAGGAACTTGTTTGAGTGCCATGCTGTTGCAAGAGGGCCGGTTTCCGCCTCACCGTCGCCAACAACGCAAGTTGTGATAAGGTCAGGGTTGTCGAATACAGCGCCGAATGAGTGTGCAAGTGAATAACCAAGCTCGCCGCCCTCGTTTATAGAACCGGGTGTCTCAGGTGCAACGTGTGATGAGATTCCTCCCGGGAAAGAGAACTGCTTGAACAGCTTCTGCATACCCTCAACATCTCTTGAAATGTTAGGATATACCTCAGAATAAGAGCCTTCAAGATAGGTGTTGGCTACCATGAAGTTTCCTCCGTGACCAGGGCCTGAAATATAGATCATGTCAAGGTCATATTTCTTGATGACTCTGTTAAGGTGAACATAGATAAAGTTCTGACCAGGTACAGTACCCCAGTGACCAACTATCTTTTTCTTGACGTGATCCATTGTGAGCGGCTCACGGAGAAGCGGATTGTCAAGCAGATAGAGCTGACCTGCCGAAAGATAATTGGCAGCTTCCCAATACCTGTTCATTTTCTCCAAGAGCTCAGGAGAAATGTTCATTGTGTCTGACATTGCAATACCTCCATATATTTTGTCATAGTTCAAAAAACGGTAAACGTTTTCACACAATAAAATTATATCACAGCCTATAATTTTTTTCAAGGCAAGAATATGAAACTAGCCGAAAATTTTATACTCCATTTATGATATTTCATATGCTATATAAAAACAGTGATAATAAAGACCTCTCCGCATATAGCAGAAAGGTCTGAGCTTGTCAAATATCCAAAATTTATAGCGGGCGACCTCAGGTCACCCCCTGCACAAAACTTTAGATAAGCTGACAAATAAGTATCACGCAGAAGCTTGCAAGGCAGGCAAACGCCGCAACTATGATAAGGCTTTTTTCCTTGAATGCAAGCACGCAGGCTGTTATAAGTCCTGCTATGGAAGCCGCAAGGTTTCCCGTTGAGAATAGTATGGACGGGAACGTCATTGCTCCAAGCACAGCATATGGCACATAGTAAAGAAAACTTTGCACAAATCTGTTTGTTATCTTGCCCTTGAAAATTACCAACGGCAGGGCACGAATAAGATAGGTCACTCCTGCCATAATGAAAAGATAAATGAAGAAATCTCTTATACTCAGCATTGACCGTCCTCCTCATTTTTCACAGGCATGAGAGCCGCCATTATCCCTGCGGAAAGAACGGTGCAGATTATTATGGAAAATCCTCCGGATACCTTATTAAGAATAGGCAACCACCTGAAACAACAGCTAAGAAGAGCCGCAAATATCGCCGCCATTGCAATGCCCTTGTTTTTCTTTGCAGGCGGTATTATTATTGCAAGGAACATTCCGTATATTGCAATGCTAAGTGCGCTTATGACTATCTCAGGAAGTATTTTTCCTGCCGCCGCACCTATAAGAGTCCCTAGCGACCAGCCTGCTACAGGTAAGGCGATAAGCCCATACATATACTGCCTTGAAACTTCACCTATATTTCCCATTGCCATGACAAATATCTCGTCTGTCACTCCGAAGCCTACCAGCCAGCGGTGTATTCCCGACAGTGACTTGTCAGCTTTCTGTGAAAGAGATATGGACATAAGTGCATACCTCAGGTTGATTATAAACTGAGCACAAGCCATTTCTATCCAGAAACCGCCCCCCGACAGCATAATGTCAAGTCCTGCGAACTGACCTGCCGAGGTCACGTTACAAATAGAGATAAGCACAGTTTCCCACCAGCTCAGACCGCCTTTTACTCCTTGAAGTCCGAATGTAAAAGATACCGAAAGATACCCCAAAGCAATAGGTATGCCGTCTTTAAGACCTTTTTTGAAACCACTCATAAATCATTCCGCCGAAGCGGAGTTCCCCCTCAAATCAAAAATTATCTATCCTGCACTGACATGACGCCATTGTAACAAGTGCCGCCTTGTGGCTTTTTTCCGTTACTCCTGCACAGGCGTTTGCGTCAACTATGACCTCACATTCAGGACAAAAAGCCTTTATGAGCAGGGCATTCGATACCACGCAAATGTCTGTGCAAAGTCCGCAAAGCTCTATCTCGTCCCCTGCCTTTGTTATTTCAGCAAGGTGCTGTGCAAGCTCAGCCGAGCCGAATGTGCTTTTTTCATAGACCTCTGCGCTTCCACCGATAGCCTCAGCTACCTGAGTCTCAGGCTGCCAGCCCTCGGTGCCTTTTATGCAATGCTCCACAGGGAGCTTTTTTCCCTCAGGCGTTTCAAGATAATCCTTGAAATGCGTGTCAAGGGTCATGAATACAGTGCTGCCCTGAGCCTTGTAATTGCGTATTTTTTCACAGACAGCAGGAACGATCATTTCTGCCATTTTTGAACCAAGACTGCCCGTGACAAAATCATTCTGCATATCAACAACTATAAGATATCTCATATTCTATTTACTCCTTTCTCTCACGACGAAAACGTTTTGACAGGTAAGAACTGACATATTGTTTTATTAGTCCATAAAGTAACATTATAACCCTAAAATATGAATTTTTCAACGTGTGCATAAAATGGGCAAAAAAAATGCTGAGCAACGGTGCTCAGCAGAAAATAAAATAAAAAAACTATGTGTAGAACAAAAGAAAGGAGACAACAAAACGGATGTTAAATCAAACAAATTATGTTCAATATCCTTAACATCAATTAAATTATAACCTCTTTTGTAGCGATAGTCAAGAAAAAGTTGCAAAGAACTTGTTAATTTTCTGAAAATTCGGGATTTTGCACAAATATTTCGTTGACATTATGCTAACAATGACATCTGCGTGAGGTCTGAACTTAAATCGACTTAAAAAAGTAAAATATCTTATCCATTTTTAGCGTCTGTGATGTTCAAATTTTAATGTTTAAAACAAAAAAATAAGGTCATGACAGCAGGAAAGAGAGCCGATTTTAGAATATGCAGCAGGCAAACCCGTGATAAAATGCTGCCCTCTGAAACAAGCTCCCTCTCCTGCTGTCATGACCTGCAGGGGACTACTGCTCGGTGACAAGTTTGTTGTCTTTGAAAAACAGTGAAATGCACCAGATAGCCGAAATAGCTACCAAAACGTAGATGATCCTGCTTAGTATCGCTGCAGCGCCTCCGAAAAGAAATGCCACAAGGTCGAACTGGAAAATGCCCACAAGTCCCCAGTTTATGCCGCCTATTATGAGAAGCAGCAGTGCGATCCTATCTATCATGAGAAACTCCTCCTTTGATTGTTTAAAATATAGATCAGTCCGTCCATCGACGGGCTGTTAATTGTAGTATTGTCATATTTTTTTGGATTATTCACTACACGTTTGGTAAAAAACTACTAAAAAACACAGCCAAAATTCTATATAAAAATCTGCGTTTTGTACTAGACAAAAGCGACGGGCTATGTTATAATAATTGTGTATTAATCGTTTAAGTGAAAATATATGGTAAAGCGGGAGCAGATCATCGCTTTGCATTATGGGGGCGTTACTTTTTTGAATAATATAGACCTTAAATTCATGTTTAAAGATACGGAATGTGTCAGAATGCAGTCAGGAAAGTATTCCTGCGTTATCGCACCAAAACTTGGTGCTTCTGTGCTGAGGCTTCGTGACGAGGAAAACGGCATAGAGGTGTTCAGATATCGTGATGACTGCACTCTCAAGACTATAAATAAGGCGAGAGAGATATGGGGACTGCCTACTCTTTTCTTGCCTAACCGCTTTGATAAGGGCTTTATAAAGACTTCTGACGCAGTGTATCAAATGCCTGTAAATGAGAAAAAGCTTGATAATTTTATCCATGGCTGGGTGCATAAGAGAGAACACGAAATAGAGTGTTATTCAACACAGGATAAAAAAGTTGTGCTTGTTACTTCTTATACCTTTGACAAAAATGACGAGATGTATTCTTATTTTCCGGTTGATTTTAAAATATCCTATACGTTTACGCTGTCTGAAAACGGTCTTTTGCAGGAGATATACCTGACAAACAACAGCGACAAGGCTCTGCCTGTTTCTATCTGTACTCATACCTGCCTTAACGCACCAATGTGCGACGGCGGCAGGGAGGAATCAATGAGAATGTGCGTGCCGATAATCGAAAAGTGCGAGCTTGACAAGAGATGTCTGCCTACAGAAAAGCTTTTGCCTCTTAAAAAGAAAGACCTTGAATACAAAGAGGGTACAAAAATGCCTACCCTGCATAATATCTCAAACGATATGTACACCGCAGGCATGAACAAGCTTGACGGTAAGGACTTCTATGGCTCTTATGTTGTGGATACTGACAATGGTCATAAGGTTTGCAACGAGGTGTCAAAAGAATTTAAGTTCTGGAATATGTGGAACGATAAGGGCAATAAAGGATATTTCTGCCCTGAACCAATGACAGCTATGATAAACTCTCCTAATCTCAGCCTGCCTAACGAAGTGAGCGGATATGAGGAGATAACAAAGGGTCACACATTCAAGTGCTGGCAGAGATTCTTTACTGAATAATAGAAAATGCAGTAGGGGTGAACTGAGGTCACCCATTGATATATGCATTTGTATGGGTTATAATTAAGAAATTAATTAACAATAGATAAATTACGAAAGGTGGAAATTATTGATGAAATTTGGTCATTTTGATGACGTGAAAAAGGAATATGTCATCAGCAATCCAAGAACGCCATATCCATGGATAAACTATCTTGGCACACAGGAGTTCTTCTCACTTATCTCCAACACAGCAGGAGGCTATTCCTTCTATAAGGACGCAAGACTGAGAAGAATAACTCGTTATCGTTACAACAACGTGCCTATCGACATGGGCGGAAGATATTTCTATATCAAAGACGGTGAAACTATCTGGAATCCGGGCTGGTCACCGGTAAAGACAGAGCTTGACGCTTACGAATGCCGTCATGGTATGGGCTATACTATCATCACAGGTAAGAAGAACGGACTTAAGGCTGAGGCTACATTCTTTGTTCCTCAGAACTATAACGGCGAAGTTCAGCAGGTAGTTCTCACAAACGAGAGCAATGAAGAAAAAACATTCTCATTCTTCTCATTTGCAGAGTGGTGTCTTTGGGACGCTCAGGACGACTGCACAAACTTCCAGAGAAACTTCAGCACAGGCCGTGTTGAGGTAGTAGGTTCAACTATCTATCACAAGACAGAATACAGAGACAGAAGAGATCACTTTGCATTCTATACAGTAAATGACGAGATAGACGGCTATGATACAGACAGAGATTCATTTATCGGTCTTTATAACGGCTTCCATAACCCACAGGCTGTTGAAGCAGGCAAGGCTAACAACTCATTTGCAGACGGCTGGTCACCTATCGCTTCACACTACAAGAAGATAACACTTGCTCCGGGCGAGTCAAAGACTCTTGTATTTATCCTTGGCTATGTTGAAATGCCTGTTGACAAGAAGTTCGAGGCTGACGGAGTTACTATCAATAAGGAAAAGGCTCTCGCAATGATCGAGCAGTATAACACTCCTGAAAAGGTAGCCGCAGGTCTTGAAGAACTCAAGGCAACTTGGGACAGACTTCTCAGCGTTATCAATGTTGACACACCTGATGACAAGGTAAACAGAATGGTAAATATCTGGAACCAGTATCAGTGCATGGTAACATTCAACCTTTCACGTTCCGCATCATATTTCGAGAGCGGTATCGGCAGAGGAATGGGCTTCAGAGATTCCAATCAGGATATCCTCGGCTTCGTTCATCAGATACCGGACCGTGCAAGACAGCGTATCATCGACATCGCTTCTACACAGCTTCCTGACGGCGGCTGCTATCATCAGTATCAGCCTCTTACAAAGAAGGGCAACTCCGATATCGGCGGCGACTTCTCAGACGATCCGCTGTGGATGATCCTTTCAGTTTCCGCATATATCAAGGAAACAGGCGACTGGTCTATCCTTGACGAAATGGTACCATACGATAATGACGAGTCAAAGGCTAAGCCAATGCTCGATCACCTTAAGGTATCATTCTATCACGTTGTAAATAACCTCGGTCCTCACGGTCTGCCACTTGCAATGAGAGCTGACTGGAACGATTGTATCAACCTTTCATGCTATTCTGATACTCCGGGCGAGAGCTTCCAGACTTATACAAACCCTAAGTTCGCAGCTGAGGGCGGTTACTCAAAGGTAGCTGAGTCTGTAATGGTGGCAACACTCTTTACATACACAGGTCCTAACTATGTGTCTATCCTCAAGCACCTTGGCAAGGACGATGAAGCTGCCGCAGCACAGGCTGAGATAGACAAGATGAAGAAGAACGTTATGGAATCTGCATTTGACGGCGATTGGTTCCTGAGAGCTTACGATTCCACAGGCGCAAAAATGGGTTCTAAGGAATGTGAAGAGGGCAAGATATTCATTGAACCTCAGGGCTTCGCAGTTATGTCTGAAATAGGCAAGGACGAGGGCGCTGACATCAAGACACTTGATTCTATCGACAAGTACCTCAATACAAAGTATGGTCTTGTTCTTAACAACCCTGCATACTCAAAGTATTATATCCAGTATGGTGAGATATCCACATATCCGGGCGGATATAAGGAGAATGCCGGTATCTTCACACACAACAATGCTTGGATAATCTGCGCAGAAGCATATGCAGGCAGAGGCGACAAGGCATTTGAGTATTACAGCAAGATCGCTCCTGCATTCAACGAGGAGATATCTGATCTTCATAAGACAGAGCCTTATGTATACGGTCAGATGATAGCCGGTAAGGACGCAAGCAGATTCGGCGAGGGCAAGAACAGCTGGCTCACAGGTACAGCCGCATGGAACATGGTAGCTATCTCACAGTACATTCTCGGAGTACAGGCTGACTTTGACGGCTTGAAGATAGATCCATCTATCCCTCACGAGTGGGACGGCATGACAGCAACACGTCAGTACAGAGGTGCAACATACAACATCACTGTTAAGAACCCTGATCACGTTTGCAAGGGCGTAAAGAGCGTAACTGTTGACGGCAAGGCAGTAGAGGGCAATGTTCTCCCTGTAGCTGAAAATGGTGCAACAGTAAATGTTGAGGTAGTAATGGGCTAAGCCATACTCTCATAAAAAATCAAAGGACGGTACTTTGTGTGCCGTCCTTTTTTATATCCAAAAATTTAGCCGTTTCTCTACTTAAAAAGTGCAAAGCAAAAGGGCGACCAAAGGTCGCCCCTACATTAAAGTTGCGTATATTAGACTTGCAGAGAAAATTATTCCTCAGGACCCATTACCTTGACCATAACAGCTTTCTGTGCATGAAGTCTGTTTTCAGCTTCCTCGAATATCTCGTTTGCGTGAGCCTCGAATACCTTTTCTGTTATCTCCTCTTCACGGTGAGCAGGCAGACAGTGCTGTACCATTGCGTCAGCCTTTGCAACAGCCATGATATCGTCATTTATCTGATAGCCCTTGAATGCGATCTTTCTCTTCTCTGTCTCAGCTTCCTCGCCCATTGAAGTCCAAACGTCTGTGAAAAGTACGTCAGCGTCCTTTGCAGCCTCAAGAGGAACGTCTGTCATTGAGAACTTGTCACCGTAGCCCTTGGCAAATTCAAGCACCTCAGCAGCAGGCTGATAATCCTTAGGGCAAGCGATAGAAACTTCCATGCCTACTTTAAGTCCGCCAACGATAAGCGAGTTTGCCATGTTGTTGCCGTCGCCTATGTAGCACATTTTCAGACCCTCGAAACGTCCTTTGAACTCTCTGATGGTCATAAGGTCAGCAAGCACCTGACAAGGGTGACAGAAGTCTGTCAGACCATTTATTATTGGGATAGAGCCATATTTAGCAAGATCCTCAACCTCTTTCTGCTCAAAAGTACGGATCATTATGCCGTCAAGGTAACGTGAAAGAACACGGGCTGTGTCCTGAACAGGCTCGCCTCTGCCTATCTGGAGGTCACGGTTTGAAAGGAAAAGTGCCTGACCGCCAAGCTGATACATACCTGTTTCAAAAGAAACTCTAGTACGGGTAGAGGACTTCTGGAATATCATTCCGAGAGTTTTGCCTTTAAGAATGTGATGCTCGATGCCGTTTTTGTTTTCGTATTTGAGCTGGTCTGCAAGATTGAGAATGTCGAGAATTTCCTCCTTGGAAAGGTCGAGCATTTTAAGTAAATGTTTCATAATATTTCCTCCGTAATTTGATTTTTATTTGGTATTGCGTATCAAACGGGCGAACACTGTTCGCACCTGCACACTTTGTTATTTCTCATCAAGAACTTTTTTCAGAATAGCAAGTCCCTTGTCTATCTGTTCATATGAGATATTCAGCGGTGGCAAAAATCTCAGCTTGTCCTTTGCTGTGAGAATAAGAAGTCCGTTTTCAAAGCATTTGTTAAGCACATCAGCGGCTTTCTTTGTTTTTAGCCTTACGCCTATCATAAGACCAAGTCCGTCAACGCCCTCCACTTCGTCTATCTCTGCAAGCTTTTCTCTGAAATATTCGCCCTTTTTGCGAACTTCTTCAAGAAACTCAGGCTTTGTCACCTTGTCAAGCACTGCGTTTCCGCCTGCGCAGGAAATAGGATTTCCACCAAACGTTGAGCCGTGTGTACCCTTGCCAAGTACCTCACTGCACTTCTTGTTAGCAAGGCACACGCCTATAGGAACACCGCCTGCAAGACCCTTTGCAAGTGTGGTTATGTCAGGCTTTACGTTGTAAAGCTCAGATGTGAGGAGCTTGCCGGTTCTGCCAACGCCTGTCTGTACCTCGTCGGCGATAGTGAGTATATCCCTCTTTGCACACTCAAGCATGATAGTGTTCACAAAGCTCTGCTGAAGAGGTATAACACCGCCCTCGCCCTGAACAAACTCGAACATTACAGCGCAAACCTTGTTGTCAAGCTTGTTGAGCTTGTCCATAAGATCGTCAATATCATTAGCGATAACATTCTCAAATCCGCCAACGAACGGGAAGAAGTAGTTGTGGAAAACCTCCTGACCTGTTGCAGAAAGAGTGCAAAGCGTTCTGCCGTGGAAGCTGTTTACAAGGGTGATGATGATATTTCTCTCAGCGTCCTTGCCGTATTTGTCAAAGCTGTATTTTCTTGCAAGCTTGATAGCGCACTCGTTAGCCTCTGCACCCGAGTTGCCGAAGAACATTTTCTCATAGCCTGTTGCCTCGCAAAGTCTTTTTGCAAAGTCAGCCTGTACCTTTGTGTAATAGTAGTTTGAGGTGTGCTGTATCTTGTGTACCTGATCGCAGATAGCGTTCACCCAATCCTCATCGCAGTAGCCAAGGCTGTTTGTGCCGATGCCGGAGCCGAAGTCGATATACTCTTTTCCGTCCTCGCCAACAGCCGTCTGACCATGACCGCTTTCCATAACAAGACCTATTCTGCCATAGGTCTGCATAACGTGTTCGTTGAACTGTTCTATGGTGTTCATTTTTATCACTCTTTTCAATATGTATTGATATTTTATATAAACTGTGTACCGATACCCTCATTAGAGAGCAGCTCGATAAGTATCGAGTGCGGTACTCTGCCGTCAATGATAGTGGTCTTTTTAACGCCACGTCTTACGGCTTCAACACAGCAGTCTATCTTTGGTATCATTCCGCCGCTTATGATGCCTTTCTTTTTGAGATAAGGCACATCGCTGACGTTTACCTGTGGGATAAGAGTAGAATCATCGTCCTTGTCCTCCAGCAGACCAACTATATCCGTCATAAGAATAAGCTTTTCCGCTCTCAGACAAGAAGCGATTCTCGCCGCCGCAGTGTCAGCATTGATATTGTAAGACTGTCCGTCCTCGCCAACGCCAACTGTGGAGATTATAGGAACATAACCGTTGTTCAGTGCGTCAACTATAGGCTTTGTTGTTACCTTTTTGATGTCGCCCACAAAGCCAAGGTCTACCTCGCTGTCAAGCTTCTGCGCAAGTATCATCTGACCGTCACAGCCGCAAAGACCGAGAGCCTTTCCGCCATGAAGCTGCAAAGCGCAAACAAGCTCCTTGTTTACCTTTCCGCAAAGCACCATTTTAACGATATCTATAGTTTCAGCGTCAGTGTATCTCAGACCGTTTATGAACTTGCTTTCAATGCCGACTCTTTTGAGCATTGCATTTATCTCAGGGCCACCGCCATGAACAAGAACTACCTTTATGCCTACCTCGCTTAGAAGCACGATATCGCTCATAACAGCTTCTTTAAGCTCAGCGTTTGTCATAGCGTTGCCGCCGTATTTTACAACGACTATCTTGTCGTGGTATTTCTGAATGTGTGGCAGAGCGTCAATAAGTATCTGACTCCTGATTTTATTGCTTATGTCCATTTCTCATTCTTCTTTCCTATACTGATTTTATGTCTTAGCTTCTGTAATCGCCGTTTATCTTAACATAATCATATGTAAGGTCACAGCCCCATGCAGTGGCAGTGCCGCTGCCGTCGCCGATAGAAACGCTTATGGTTATCTCGTCCTCAAGAAGAACGGTCTTAGCGACCTCCTCAGAGAACTCTATGCCTGCACCGTTGTGGCAAACGTGTATCTCTCCTGCCTTTGATGACAGTGAAACGTCCACCTTGTTTATGTCAAAATCAGCTTCAGCGTATCCAACAGCACAGAGTATCCTGCCCCAGTTAGCGTCAGCACCGAACATTGCGCACTTGAAAAGCGGCGAGCATATAACGCTCTTTGCAACGATTATAGCGGTGTCAAGGTCTTTTGCGCCGGTAACAGTACATTCAAGAAGCTTAGTTGCACCCTCGCCGTCCTTTGCGAGCATCTTAGTAATGTTCATCATAACGATATAAAGAGCTTTTTTGAACACCTCGTAGCTCTCACCCTCGGCTGTTATCTCAGGGTTTCCTGCAATTCCGTTAGCCATAACAGCGCAGGTATCATTTGTTGACTGGTCACCGTCAACTGACAGGCAGTTATATGTTATCTTCACTATCTCAGTGAGTGCCTTTTTGAGCATTTCAGAAGATACAGCGCAGTCTGTAGTGATAACATTTAGCGTAGTCGCCATGTTAGGGTGTATCATACCGCTGCCCTTGCCCATGCCGCCAACGTGGCAGATCTTGCCGTCAAGCTCAAACTCAACAGCCACTTCCTTTTTCACTGTATCAGTAGTCATGATAGCAATAGCGGCTTTTTCGTTTCCCTCATAGGAAAGTCCCTCATAAAGCTCGTCTATCTTAGCTTCGATAGGCTCGAGAGGGAGTATCTGACCGATAACGCCTGTCTGAGCGATAAGAATTTCCTCAGGCTTAACGCCCATTTTCTCGGCAGTCATCTCGCACATTTTGTAAGCCTTTTCCTCACCGTCAGCGTTGCAGGTGTTAGCGTTTTTGGAGTTGAGGATAAAGCCCTTAGCCTTGCCGCCTGTTTTAGCAAGATTTTTCTGAGAAACAGTAACAGGAGCACCCTTGACCTTATTCTGAGTAAAAACGCCGGCGGCTGAACACATAACGTCAGACTCCACAAGGCAAAGGTCAGGTTTTTTTGTAGGGTTTTCCTTTATGCCGCAATAAAGACCGTTAGCCTTAAAGCCCTTTGCAGCACACACACCGCCGTCTACATACTTATAGCCGTCGAAATTTTTCTTTGATATCTCTTTCATATTCAAAACTCCTTACAAAATTTTCACACTAATTAGATCAGGACAGATTTTTTCTATTAATTATTTCTGTAGGGGCGAACAGCGTTCGCCCGCTTATTTTTTCCGCACTTTTATATTCGCACTCATTGGTCGGGAATTGCTCTCCTTTGTGGGGGAGCTTATTGTCGCCGTTGGCGAGTCATTTGAAGACGCTTCGCTGTTCAAATGACAAAAGCGGCGGAGTTTTGTTGGTTTTTAGGCTTGGTTGAGAAATTTTACTTTGGTTTGTTTTATTTTTTTGTCCGCCGCTTTTTTTAGACCGTACTTTTGTGGAGGGGGGCTCTGCCCCCTGTCGGGTTTGATTTTGCTTTTGGCTTTATTTTGCCCCCGCTGGGGCTGCTCGCCCCCGTCCCTCGGCAGGGCTAACGCCGCCCTGCACCGGCGATTTTTTGTGCGGTGCTTTTGGTTTGTTTTTTGCTTTTTTGTTATTCCAACCCTGTTGCTTCGTTTATACCCAACATTATATTCATATTCTGTATTGCTGCGCCGCTTGCTCCTTTTCCAAGGTTATCAAATCTCGACATAAGCAATATCTGATCCTCATTTCCGCAGACGAATATCTGCATATTATTCGTTCCTGCCAATGTATTCGCTGCGATAAATCCGTCAGGGAGTGTTTCCGCTCCACCAAGCTCCATTACCTTAACGAAATGCTGACCAAGATAATGCTCCGCCATTATTTCATGGATATTCTCAGGTGTATACTTCTTTGTCAGACATCTTGTCACCAGCGGCACAGAAACAACCATACCATTATAATAGTCGTCCACTATCGGATTGAACATAGGCTTATATTTAAGTCCGCACACCGCCTGCATTTCAGGGATATGCTTGTGCTTCTGCCCAAGTGCATACTGACGTGGAGAATACATTTCCTTTGTTTTATTTTCGCTCTCCATAGCGGCTATCATTTTCTTTCCGCCGCCGCTGTAGCCTGAAACTGCATGGCAGGTAACAGGATAATCCTCAGGAAGCACTCCTGCCTTTACGAGAGGATAAACAAGGCTTATAAAGCCGCTTGCATAACAGCCGGGGTTTGCAACTCTTTTTGAATTGCGGATATTCTCTCTATGCTTTTCAGAAAGCTCAGGGAAGCCGTAATCCCAAGCAGGGTTTGTTCTGTGAGCGGTGGAAGCGTCGATTATCCTGACATCAGGGTTAGTGCAAAGTGAAGCTGCCTCTATTGCCGCTGCGTCAGGCAGGCAGAGAAAGGTTATATCAGATGAGTTTATCATCTTTGCTCTCTCGTTCACGTCCTTGCGCTTTTCCTCGTCAATGAGCATTATCTCAACGTCATTTCTGTTCTGAAAACGCTCATATATCTGAAGTCCCGTTGTTCCTTCTTTTCCGTCAATAAAAACTCTTGTTTTCATTTTTCTTCATATCCTTCTATAAAACTTTATGATTTTGTCTGTCAATAATCTGTATGCTCATGCAAACGCAAACTTTTGTAGGGGCGAACAGTGTTCGCCCGTTTGGCTGACAGCTCTTTAGCCGTCCGCATACTTTTAATTATCGTCCAAAATGTTCTTGTATTCAGGTTCTTTTTTCAGCTTTTTACGCTTTTTATCTTCCTTTGCGGCATTTATAGCGTCCTTATCCGCAAAGCAGTTTCCAAGACCTGCGGCAAAGCCTGCGGTCAACACAGTGAGTACGATAAAGTTCGGCACTACTGACCTTGCTTCCTCCACGAAGATATATTCTATCACCGAAACCGCGATCATCACAGGCGCAATATACCATTTCAAGCCGTAGTTCTTAGCGTGTCGGTAGCAAGCCCACCATGTACACACAGGGTACACCACCGTAAATCCCACCGCAAACAGCGGATATATCACAAAAAGCTTAGCCGTAAAAAGCCACATTATAACTGTCGCAAGCTCCCACAGCACAAGATACAGCAGTGCCGCCTTAACAGGGGAGCGGCGTTTATCAAAGCTTATTTCTGACATATTCTATCTGAGCTTTTACAGACTCAGGCGCAGGACCGCCTGCCGCTTTTCTCTGCATTACGCAGGTTTCAAGGCTGATAGCGTCATAAACGTCCTTGTCAAAGTTGTCAGTAAGCTTCTTGTACTCCTCCAATGGGAGAGTTTCAAGTGTACAGCCCTTTTCAATGCAGGTGTGAACGAGAGTGCCCGTTATCTTGTAAGCGTCCCTGAAAGGCATACCCTTTTTAACAAGATAGTCAGCACAGTCAGTAGCATTGATAAAGCCCTTGGCTGCGGCGTTTCTCATGTTCTCAGGGATAACTCTCATTGTAGCAAGCATCGGATCGAACGTTTTAAGACAAAGCTTAACAGTGTCGATAGCGTCAAAGATAGCTTCCTTGTCCTCCTGCATATCCTTGTTGTATGCAAGCGGCAGACCCTTCATCATTACGAGCAGTGTGTTAAGGTCGCCGTAAACTCTGCCTGTCTTTCCTCTTATAAGCTCAGTAACGTCAGGATTTTTCTTCTGTGGCATAATAGACGAGCCTGTTGCATAAGCGTCGTCAAGCTCGATGAATTTGAACTCCCATGAGCACCAAAGTATTATCTCCTCAGAAAATCTTGAAAGGTGCATCATAAGCAGTGAGATAGCTGAGCAAAGCTCAATGCAGAAATCTCTGTCTGAAACGCCGTCAAGTGAGTTCTGTGTTATCTCGTCAAAGCCAAGCAGGTCGCACACTCTCTGTCTGTTTATAGGGTAAGTTGTAGATGCAAGAGCACCACTTCCCAAAGGCATGATGTTCGTTCTCTTGTAGCTGTCCTCAAGTCTTGAAATATCTCTCAGAAGCATATTTGCATACGCCATAAGGTGGTGAGCAAATGTGATAGGCTGTGCCCTTTGAAGATGAGTATATCCCGGCATAACAGTTGTGAGATTTTTCTCTGCAATGTCAAGGATAGTGTGTTCAAGCTTTTTCACAAGCTCGATTATCTCTTTCGTTTCGGCTCTGAGTATCATTCTCACGTCAAGTGCAACCTGATCGTTTCTTGATCTTGCCGTATGAAGCCTCTTGCCTGTGTCGCCGAGCCTTTTGGTAAGCTCAGCCTCAACAAACATATGAACGTCCTCTGCAGTAGGGTCGAACTGTAATTTGCCCTCGTCGATATCCGCAAGAATACCCTTAAGTCCCTGGACTATTTTTTCGCTTTCGTGCTTTTCGATTATACCACACTCGCCAAGCATTGTGGCGTGTGCCATAGAACCCTCTATATCATAGCGGTACATTCTTGCGTCAAAGGAAATAGATGAATTGAAATCATTGACTCTTTCGTCAACTTCCTTTGTAAATCTTCCTGCCCACATTTTTCCTGCCATTTTAAAACCGTCCTTTATGTTTTTTTAAGTTATCAAATATAAAAAATGTATGGGCAAAATGACCCCAAAGGATCATCCTGCCCCAATACATTTCAATAAGTGCGGATCACATTTCCTTTTCGTGCTGTTCAAGCAGCTTCTGGATATCCACGCCGTTGATCTTCAGACCGTCTATCTTGCAATCGTTTATCTCAACGTTTGTAAGGTCACAGTGAATGAACTGTGAGTTCTTAAGATCAGGATTTTTAAACTCAACATTGTTCATGATAGAGCAGCCAAATCTCGAGTTGCTGAGATTTACGCCCAAGAACTTTGTGTTTACCATATACATATCTGCAAAGTCGCTTTCTTTCATGCTGACGTTGTTGAAATGTGTCTCATCCATATTAACGTCATCGAAAACGGCTTCCTTAAGATTTACGTTCGAGAACTTTGCTCCGCCGAGGTTTACGTCCTCAAAAGAGGAGTTCGGCAGGCTGTCATAAGAGATCTCGACCTTCTTGTCTATTGCAGGCTCAAAAATGCTGTTATTATCTGACATATCAAAACCTCCGTGAAAAATATTATACAAACTTTTTAAGGCTATACACCTTTATGCTCTGTGAAACAGAACGTCGCTATTAGTCCTTCTTAGCGTTTCTCTTCTGCTCGAGTTTAGCTCTTACCTTGATAGGCAGACCGAAGAGGTTGATAAATCCTGCTGAATCAGCCTGATTGTAAACATTGTCCTCATCGAATGTAGCAACTTCTTCATCATAAAGTGTGTATGGAGATGTTACACCTGCGTTTATCATGTTGCCCTTGTAAAGCTTCAGCTTAACGTCACCTGTAACAGTCTTCTGTGTTTCTGTAACAAATGCGCTCATAGCCTCACGGAGAGGAGTGAACCACTGACCATTGTAAACAATATCAGCAAACTTGATCGAAAGATACTGCTTAACTCTTGCAGTTTCCTTGTCAAGTGTGATAGTTTCAAGAACTTCATGAGCCTTGTAAAGGATAGCTCCGCCCGGAGTTTCATAAACGCCTCTTGACTTCATGCCGACAAGTCTGTTCTCAACAAGGTCAGCAAGACCGATACCGTTTGCACCGCCAAGCTCGTTAAGCTTTGTAACAAGCTCCTTGCCGTTCATCTCAACGCCGTCAACTGCTGTTGGGATACCCTTTTCAAAGTGGATAGTTACATAAGTTGGCTTGTCAGGAGCCATGATAGGTGAAACACCCATTTCAAGGAAGCCCGGCTTCTCATACTGTGGCTCGTTTGCAGGATCTTCAAGATCCAGACCTTCGTGTGAAAGGTGCCAAAGGTTCTTGTCCTTTGAGTAGTTTGTTTCTCTGTTTATCTTCAGAGGAATGTTGTGTGCCTCAGCATACTCGATCTCCTGCTCTCTTGACTTGAGATCCCAAATTCTCCAAGGAGCGATTATCTGCATATCAGGAGCGAAAGCCTTGATAGCAAGCTCAAATCTTACCTGATCGTTGCCCTTACCTGTGCAGCCGTGGCATATAGCGTCAGCGCCCTCTTTGATAGCGATCTCAGCTATTCTCTTTGCAATGATCGGACGAGCAAATGAAGTGCCGAGGAGGTACTGGTTTTCATAAACAGCGCCGGCCTGTACTGTTGGATATACATAATCCTCGATGAACTCTTCTGTAAGGTCCTCGATATAGAGCTTAGAAGCGCCTGTCTTGATAGCCTTTTCCTCAAGACCGTCAAGCTCTGTGCCCTGACCAACGTTTCCTGAAACAGCGATTACTTCGCAGTTGTTGTAGTTTTCCTTGAGCCACGGAATGATGATAGATGTATCAAGTCCGCCGGAATAAGCAAGGACAACCTTTTTGATCTCTTTTGCCATAACAAAATTCCTCCATTGTATGTAGTAAGTATGTTTGTATAATATTTTCACGGCTCTCATGCCGATAAAATTATTATACACCTTTATACAGCATTGTCAAGTGCTTTTGCATAAAAATTTTATATTTATACACATTTCAAGACTTTTTAATGTATATTTTTAGACAATATACAATTTATTCTGTATAAACTTCAAAAGATATACATATCAAGTATTGTAACGGCATAAAATAAAACAGCTAAACCAAAAACACAAAAACAGCTTTACAAATACTTAATTCAATTATATCACTATTCTTCAAAAAAAGCAACACAAAAAAGCCCTGTTTTAACGATTTTTGTACAATATTTCAGGGCTTTCAAGGGGTTGCAATTTCATAAGAAATGATATATAATATACTCAGACGTCTTCTATACGATATTGGTGTACAATAAGTATGATAAGTCTGACATAATACTGAAAGGCGGTAATAAAAATGAGCAGTTTCAACGGTTTCAAAGAGGTAGTGGCAGATAAGCTTGATACCCTTGACTTCAATCCATACAAAAAGATAGGCAAGGAGTGGTTTCTTGTAACAGCAGGTGACGAGAGTGGCTGGAATACAATGACAGCTTCATGGGGCTTTGCAGGCGTTATGTGGGGAAAGAACACCTTCACCACAGTTATAAGACCACAGAGATATACAAAGGAATTTATCGACAAGGCAGAATATTTCACCATAAGCTTTTTCAAAGAGGAGTATAAAAAGGCACTTTCATTCTGTGGCTCACATAGCGGACGTGACTGCGACAAGGCAAAGGAAACAGGTCTGACCCCTGTGTTCGTGTCTGAAAACGGCGTGGAGGTAACAGCTTTTGCGGAAGCTGATATGGTGCTTGTGTGCAAAAAGGCTTATGTTCAGGAGATGAAGCCTGAGTGCTTTGTTGATACTGAAAACGATGAGAAATGGTATTCTGACAAGGATTATCACTATCAGTATATCGGCGAGATAGTAAAGGCATTTGTGAAGGAATAATCTGCGAATAAATGCAAAGGATAGGTAGTAATGGTACGTCTTAATGATGATAAAGAAATGGTAAAGAGCATAAAAGAGGGGCTTAAACGCACAGGTGGCTATTGTCCGTGCAGGATACAGCGCACAGAGGAAAACAAGTGTATGTGCAAAGAGTTCCGTGAGCAGATAGCCGACCCGAATTTTGAGGGATTCTGTCATTGTATGCTCTATTACAAAAGCAAAGACTAGAAAAGGAGCTGTGAAAAATGTCTGTAAAGGTCATAACAAAGGATAATTTTGAAAACGAAGTAATGCACTCGGAAAAGCCTGTCCTGCTTGACTTCTGGGCAGCATGGTGCGGTCCGTGCAAAATGCTTTCACCGCTGGTGGATAAGTATTCTGAGGAGGACAGTTCTGTAAAGGTGGGGAAGGTCAACGTTGACGAGGAAAACGAGCTTGCAGCCGCTTTCGGTATCTCGAGCATACCTGCCCTTTTTGTTGTGAAACATGGCAAGGTAGTTGCTTCAACTGTCGGCTATATGCCTGAGGAGGAGCTCAAATCTTTTGTGGCTTCGGCAAAGGCGAAGTAAAAACAGTTTATCATAACCTAACAAAGCAAAGCGTAGGGGCGGCCTTTGGTCGCCCGCTTTTTTTTGTATCGTAATTGGGCTATGAATACCTAAGCTTTGTCCATAAAATCTCGGGTTTTGTCTACTTGAAAGATATGCGGTTTGCTGTTATAATCAAGTATAGAAAAAATAAAATTTCGGAGGTATCTTCTATGCTTGATAAAGTGAACAGACATAATGTGTCGCTTCTTTCAGGACTTTTTCGTGAAAGAGCCGACCTTAACAGAAACTATCTTTTTGAGCTTGACTCCACTTGCCTTTTGCAGAATTTCTACCTGGAAGCAGGCGTTGTAATGCCGGGGCTTCAGGTGGTGGACGATCCTGAAGGAGCAAAGCTCCACTGGGGCTGGGAAGCTCCTACCTGCCAGTTGAGAGGTCATTTTCTCGGCCATTGGCTGTCTGCGGCGGCAGCTTATTGCGCTTCAAATGAGGATATTGAGCTTAAAGCAAAGCTTGATAAGATAATAAGCGAGCTTGCACGCTGTCAGCAGCTCAATGGCGGCGAGTGGATAGGCTCTATCCCTGAAAAGTATTTCGATATGATGGCAAGAGGTCAGTATGTGTGGTCGCCTCAGTATGTAATGCACAAGACTGTCATGGGTCTTACTGACGTGTATAAATTCACAGGCAATGAGCAGGCTCTTGGCGTTGTGAGCAAGCTTGCAGATTGGTATGTTCATTGGACAGACGAGATGCTGAAACGTTCACCCGACGCCATCTATAAGGGCGAGCAGGGCGGTATGCTCGAAGTCTGGGCTGACCTTTACGGCATAACAAAAGACGAAAAGTATATGAAGCTTGCCGAACGCTACAGCGGAAACTGCGTTTTCGATAATCTTGATAAGGGCGGCGACGCTCTCACGAATGACCATGCAAACGCAGGTATCCCGCTTTCTCATGGTGCGGCAAGAATGTATGAGATAACAGGGGATGAAAAGTGGAAAACACGCACAGAGAGATTTTTCAAGTGCGCTGTCACAGACCGTGGAACATACGCCACAAGCGGCGCAAACTCAGGTGAGTTCTGGGTGCCACCTCATCAGCTGGGTCATTTCCTTGGTGCGTCAGATCAGGAGTTCTGCACTGTATACAACCTCGTAAGAACTGCCGACTACCTCTTCAAGTGGACAGGTGACACAAAGTATGCAGATTATATCGAGCGTTGCCTTTATAACGGCTTCCTTGCACAGCAGAATGCTTCTACCGGTATGCCAACATATTTCCTGCCTCTTAAACACGGCTCAAAGAAAAAATGGGGCAGCAAGACCCACGATTTCTGGTGCTGTCACGGAACAATGGTGCAGGCTCAGACTCTTTATCCTGACCTTGTCTATTTTACAGACAGTGAGGGCGTTATTGTCAGCCAGTATATACCTTCAAAGGCTGATATCACAGTATCAGACAAGTCTGTTCATATTGAGCAGACAACTGATATGAAAAACTACAACAGCCAGACTTTCTTTGATGAACATTCTGACTTCACAATGTCACGCTGGTCAATGAAGTTCACAGTAAGCTGTGAAGAAAAGACAGCTTTTGTTCTGAAGCTTCGCCTGCCTGAATGGGTAAGCGGTGAGCCTGAAGTGACAGTGAACGGCAATGCAGTAAAGGCTGAGATCGCAAACGGCTATATAAAGCTAGCAGGGGAGTGGCAGAACGACACAGTTGGTCTTTTCTTCCCGTCAGAAATAAGAATGGAGCGTCTTGAAGATATGCCATACCTTGCGGCAGCAGTTGACGGGCCGATAGTTCTTGCAGGCATAACAGGCTGTGACTGCGGTCTGCACGGCGACTACTCAAAGCCTGTCGATATTTTCGAGCCACAGATAGAACACACCTACAGCACATTCCCATGGAAGCAGAACGAGTATATCACAAAGGGACAGGAATATAACATCACATTCAAGCCACTTTACGACGTTATGGACGAGGAATACACGGTTTATTTCTCTGAGAAGAAGTAAGTTTTTATAAAACCTCCTGTAGGTGCAACCAGTGTCCGCTCACTTGTTTTATCAACCTTTAGTTAATATAAAATAAAGGCGATACCGCACAAAAAGCCGTGTGGTATCGCTTCTTTTATTTACTGTTTATATTTCTTTTCCTAAACGCCTCACGATATTGCATAGGCGTCATGCCCTCAAGCTTGCGAAAGGTCCTCATAAAGTATTTTTCGTCAGAAAAACCGCTTGAATAGGCGGTTTCCTTTATACTTATGCCCTCCGTTTCAAGAAGCCTTTTGGCAATGTCTATCCTAGTGCGGCTTAGATATTTTATAAGCGTACAGCCTGTTTCCCTCTTGAAGATAAGGGAAAGATATTCAGCGTTGTAGTGAAAATGCCGTGCTATCATCTCTGCCGTGAGCTTTTTCTGACAGTTCGATCTTATCCATTGGCAGATGTTGTATATCTTCGGGGATATCTCATGTTCATTCCCGGCGGCAAGATATTGCTGTGTTATCTCCATAAGAAGCATTGAAAGTGTGCAGACAGGGAGCATTTTAGTGTAAAGCCTTTCCTGTCGCTGATAGTCAAGAAGTTGTCTGAAAATGATGCTCACACGTCCAGGGTCTGCGGCGGTGAAATGCTCAGGGATAACGTATGCAAAGCCGCTCTCAGGACAGCTTTCCCCACGGGTTTTCGGAGCAGAGAAGTGTACCCACATATATGAAAGCCTGCCTGCGCATGGCTTTGTGCCCCAATGTTCTGTGCCGGAGGGCAGGAGGACATATTCTCCCGAACGCACGGCAAGATCGGTGTCGTTCATTGTGATAAAAAGCGTCCCCTCTGTCACAAAAATAAGCACATCACAGTTAAGCGTTCTCCTGATGTGCAGAAAACCACCGCTATTCTCAAGACAGCCGCAGGTGAAAAACCTAGGCTGTGGGCATTTTTCGTATATATTGAGCATTTTCTCTCCCCTTTTTTATCTGATTATATCACATCTTCTGCATTTTGTCACTAGGGCAAAAATAAAAGCCCTGCAAAATGCAGAGCTTTTAAATATGTTGCTTTAGGTATTATCTGTAATATATTGTAGGGGCTGGCGCCCTCGACAGCCCGCTTTCTCAGGGCTTGAGAATTATTTTACACTTTGAAAACAATGCCAAGCTTCAATATTCTATCTCTCCTCACGGAAATAATTTATACCGCAGGATTGTGGCTGTGAACGCTCTCTTGATTTTTTCACTGAAGTGATGATAAGAACAAGAGCCGTTACAAGATATGGGAGCATATCAAAGAATGACTCAGGTACAGTGAAGCCGAGGTTTTTCGGGAAGTAGTATTTCAGCACCATGAATGCACCGAAAATATACGCTCCGTAAATAGCCCTTGCAGGATTCCAAACAGCGAAAATAACAAGCGCTACAGCTATCCAGCCAAGACCGTTCACGCTGTTTGCCATCCAAACACCGCCGTTTATTACCATTGAGCAGAACGCTCCGCCTATTCCGCATATTCCTCCGCCGATAAGAACGTTTATGTATTTGTATTTCACAACGTTTATTCCCACTGCGTCCGCAACAGCAGGATTCTCTCCGATAGTTCTAAGGTTAAGACCCACCTTAGTCTTTTTCAGATAGATAAACATTATCACAGCGATAACAATGCTCAGATATGTGAAAATGTTCTGTGAGAAAAGCACCTCTCCAAGAACAGGTATCTTGCTGAGAAGCGGTATTTTTATGTCTTTCAGGCTGTTCATAACTCCCTCAGGAAGCTTGAGATTTCCTGTAGGTGAAGCGGATATCATCTGTTCGCCTATGAAGTTTGAAAGTCCAGTTCCGAATATAGTCAGTGTAAGACCTGTTACGTTTTGGTTCGCCATCATTGTTATGGTAAGAAAAGCATAGATAAGGGAAACAAGCGCACCCATAAGAAATGCCGCAAGTATGGAAAGCCATAGACTGCCTGTCTTGTATGCTACCATAAAGCCTGCGCAAGCGCCCATTGCCATTGTTCCCTCAACACCAAGGTTAAGGTGTCCCGCCTTTTCGTTCTGTATCTCTCCTACTGTGCCGAAAAGCAGAGGAGTACCCATATATACCGCATGGGCAAGGAATGAAATAAGTCTAGTCATTTTTCCTGCCTCCTCTTGTTACAAATCTGTATCTTATGAAGAACTCACAGCCAAGCACGAAGAACAGGATTATTCCCTGCAAAACGTTCGAGCAGTAAGGTGAAAGCACAAATTCAGACGATACTACCGTGCTGCCCTTCTCCAAAACTGCAAATAGGAACGACACTACAAGTATGCCGAACGGATTGAGGTTTGCAAGCCATGCAACTATGATAGCCGTGAAGCCTACTCCGCCTGCAACAGATGTGGAAAGTGTGTGTTCTGTTCCGCAAGCCTGCACCATTCCTGCGATACCGCAGATAGCGCCGCTGAGGAACATCGTTCTTATCATTATCTTGCTAGGGCTCATGCCTGCATATCTTGCAGTTGCGTGGCTGTCTGATACTACAGTTATCTCGTAGCCCTGCTTTGTGTATTTAAGATAGATAAATACCAATACCACAAGCACCAGACCTATCAACCAGCCTATCTGCACACCGCCTAGCGAATCAAGCCAAGCGTTAAGATCAAATCTTGCTATCTTAGGATATCCCTTTGACTCAGGATCCTGCCATGCTCCCTTCGTGAGCCAATCTATAACGTAAAGTGCGATATAGTTGAGCATAAGGGTGAGCAAAGTTTCGTTTGTGTCGAATTTTGCCTTGAAAAATGCAGGGATAATGCCATACAGTCCTCCGCCTATCATCGCCGCAACGAACATCACAATGAAAAGCAGATAGTGAGGCATATCGTAATGATAAAGAGCAAAGTATGAAGCGAAAACTCCGCCCATTATTATCTGACCCTCTGCACCGATATTCCAAAACTTCATTTTAAACGCAAGCGTAATGCCAAGAGAAGATATAAGAAGCGGTATCATTATCTTTATGGTCTCTTTGAACGGCATAAAAGGGCTTGCGGCGTTCTTGCCGATAAAAGCACCCTTTACCATTTTCGCATAGTATGAAAACGGATCTTTGCCAAGAATAAGAATGAATATTCCGCCTGCACAAATAGCCAGAAGCACCGACAGAAGCCTTATGATAAGCTTTTGCTTGTTTGAGCGTTCAGCACGCTTGGCTATTCTTATAAGAGGCTCTTTTTTTATAATATCAGCCAATGCCCAGCACCTCCTCCATTGTCGAGCCTGTCATCATCATGCCTACCTGTTCCTTTGTGACCTTTTTGGCGTCACAAATGCCTGTTATCTTGCCGTGACAAAGCACCATTATCCTGTCGCAAAGCTCCAGAAGAACGTCAAGATCCTCGCCTATGAAAAGCACAGCCGTGTTCTTTTTCTTCTGCTCGTTAAGAAGCGAGTATATAAGATATGATGAGTTGATGTCAAGTCCACGAACAGGATATGCGGTTATGAGCAGGTCAGGCTCACTGTGTATCTCTCGTCCAAGCAGGACCTTCTGAACGTTTCCGCCCGAAAGCATTCTTACAGGAAGCTCCGTGGACGGAGTTTTTATTTCAAGCTTTTCTATAAGCTCCTTTGAAAGCGCCTTAGCAGGCTTTCTGTCTACAAAGCAAAGCTTGCCCTGCTTGTATGTTTTAAGAAGCATATTGTCCGTCATACCCACCGAAGCGATAAGACCCATTCCAAGTCTGTCCTCAGGGATAAAGCTCATGCTTATGCCGAGATTTATTATCTCCTTAGGTGTCTTGCCTATGATGTTCTCCTTGTTGTAAAGCACTGCACCCTTTTCTATCTTCTGAAGTCCTGCGATAGTCTCGCAAAGCTCTTTCTGACCGCTTCCTGCAATGCCTGCCACACCAAGTATCTCGCCCCTGTTTATAACAAAGCTTACGTCATCGAGAGCAATGCTTCCCTCAGAGTTCTTTACCGTCAGATCGACTACGTTAAGTATCGGCTTTACGTTCACAGGTTCAGGTCTTTCTATTGAAAGCTCCACTGCCTTGCCCACCATAAGCTCAGTGAGCTGCTTTTCACTGCTCTCTGCTGTGTTTACAGTTTCAACGCTCTTGCCCTTTCGCAGTATGGTCACTCTATCAGATATATCCATTACCTCGCCCAGCTTGTGGGTGATGATAATGATAGCACAGCCCTGAGCTTTCATTTTTCTCAAGATATTGAAAAGCTTTTCAGTTTCCTGCGGAGTAAGAACCGCCGTAGGCTCGTCAAGAATAAGTATTTTAGCACCCCTGTAAAGCACTTTCAGTATCTCAACTGTCTGCTTTTCACTGACGGACATATTGTATACCTTTTTGTCAGGGTCAACTTCAAGACCAAGCTGTTCAGATATCTTTTTTATCTCATCTCTTACAGCGCCCTTGCTCTTAAGCTTGCCCTTTGTGCCTGCCACAATGTTGTCTGCGGCGGAGAACACCTCCACAAGCTTGAAGTGCTGATGTATCATGCCTATGCCAAGTTCGATAGAATCCATAGGTGAATTTATCGCCTCAGGCTTGCCGGCAATATAGATATTGCCCTTGTCAGGGTGATAGATACCCGAAAGCATATTCATCAACGTGGTCTTTCCTGATCCGTTTTCGCCCAGCAGTGCAAGTATCTCACCGTATTTTACTTCAAGATCAATGCCGTCGTTTGCAACCACGCTGCCGAAAACTTTTGTTATACCGCTGCATTTTACAGCGATCTCAGCAGATATTTCTTCACTCATACTTTCAGCTCCTTTTTATGAACTTCCTTAGATTTGCTAATGTCATCAGAAACCGACAGCAGAATTACCTGCTGCCGTATGCTCATATCATTAACAAAACAGGCGGCAACCTGCACCGCCCGTATAAATGTTTTGTTAAGCTGTTATGCCTTATTACTTGACCTCAACGTTCTTGAAGTACCAGTTGATTCCGCCTGTGATAGTAGCGTCGTCAAGAGTTTTGCCCTCTTCGCCAACTGTTTTGCCGTCGTTTGTTTCGATAACACCGTCAAATACGTTGAATGAGCCGTCCTCAAGCTTAGCCTTAGCCTCGTCAACAGCCTTCTGCATATCCTCTGTGCAGAGATCCTTGTTCAGAGGAGCAATATCTACAAGACCGTCAGCCATGCCGCCGTAGTAGTTCTCACACTTCCAGTTGCCATCTACGATCTGCTTTACCTGATATGTGTAGTATGCAGACCAGTTCCAAAGAGTTGAAGTAAGTGTAGCCTTAGGAGCGTCCTTAGACATATCTGTGTTGTAGCCTACGCCCCACTTGCCTGCGCTTTCAGCCTCGAGCTGTGGGTTAGGTGTGTCGCAGTGCTGAGCGATAACGTCGCAGCCCTCAGAAAGAAGAGCCTTTGCAGCGTTTGTTTCCTCTGTTGGTGAATACCAGCTGTTTGTTACCTTTACATAAACCTTAGCGTCAGGATTTACAGAATAAACGCCCATTGCGAAAGCGTCGATACCGCCTGTGCACTCAGAGTTCTCGCTGCCCATAGCGGAAACGTAACCGATAAGGTTTGACTCTGTTTTCATACCTGCAACGATACCTGTGAGATATCTTGCCTGATAAATTCTTCCGAAGTAGTTGTTAAGGTTCTTGCCGTTGTTCTTGTAGCCTGTGCCGTGGCAGAAATAAACGTCAGGATATTCTTCTGCAAGGGACTCCATTTTGTCCATATAGCCCCAGCTTGTGCCGAAGATGATGTTGCAGCCTTCCTCGATGCACTCACGGATAGCTGTTTCTGTAGCAGCAGGGTCGCTGTCTGATACGTTGTTTTTCCTAACGATCTGATCGTCTTTAAGTCCAAGCTCCTTCTGCATACCAACGATACCCTGATCGTGAGCATATGTGTAGCCTGAACCGTCGGCAGGGTTGCCGATGTGTATAACACCGATCTTTACAGTGTCATAGCTGAGAGTTGCCGTCTGATTGTCAGCCGACTTCTGTGATGCTTCGTCCTTAGCAGATGTACAAGCTGTAAGAGCTGTTACAGCAAGAGCCGCAGAAAGAACGAGCGCAAGAATACGTCTTACCTTCATGTTTGATCTTCCTCCATAAAATATTTATTGGTAACGCTTTGTGCGTTAGTCCCTGAAAGTGATAGTGCCGTTGTCCATAGAGTCAACGATAGCAAGAGATTCGAGCTTTACGCCCATGTCACGGATAGTCTTTCCGCCAACCTGGAAGCCCTTTTCGATAACGATACCTGCTCCCGCAAGCTCAGCCCCGGACTGCTTTACAATATCTATAAGCCCCATAAGAGCACAGCCGTTAGCAAGAAAATCGTCTATAATAAGCACCTTGTCACCCTTGCCAAGATATTTTTCAGATACCATTACGTCATATGTAACGCCCTTTGTGTAAGACTTTACCTGAGTAACGAACATTTCGCCGTCAAGATTTTTGCTGAGAGTTTTCTTTGCAAAAATAACAGGGCAGTTGTTAAAATGCTGTGCCGCAATGCAGGCAATGCCGATGCCTGATGACTCGATAGTGAGTATCTTGTTTACGCCTGTTCCTGCAAATCTCTTTGCAAACTCCTCGCCGATATCGTTGAAAAGCTTGACGTCCATTTGGTGGTTAAGGAATTTATCGACTTTGAGAACGTTTCCTTCCTTTACTACTCCGTCCTTAAGAATACGCTGTTTTAAAATTTCCATGATCTTTTCCTCACGATACAAAAAATAGTTAAATATATTATTTTACATCAAAAAGCAACTATATAAGAAAATTATACTACACTTTCGACGATTATTCAATTGCTATGGCACGTTAAAAGTTTAACATTCTATTAATTTTCACGTTCTTTTCTATATTGTGCAATAAAAAAATCCGCCTGAGATCTCAGACGGATAAAAGTTTTATTTTTCTTTTACTTTTCTTGAAGCTATCTTAGCCGTGTTCGGCATACAGAGCATAGCAGCGGAGCTTTCGTAAATTGTGACATATATAGGAGAGTTCGTCAAATTGCAGAAAATAAGGTTTTTCGTGTCACAGTCATAAAACTCCATAAGCTCGCTGTCAATATAATATCTCCCCAGCGTATCCCATAAATCCAGCTTTTCCTCGCTTTCCGCAAGCCCCACAGAATCAATGACCAGCCCAACGGTCACATATGCAAAAACAGGCACTACCATATCTTCCTTTTTGTAGAACATCTTGTTCCCATGTGGGTCAGTGCCGTAATAGCATATAACAAGAGTATCTTCAGGTAACTCATTTGCAACGTCAGCCTGTTCATTATCGCAAAGCCTCTGGCAGATCGTGAAAAATTTATCAAGCTGTGCCGTGAGCTTTTCTCTCTGCATTTTAGCTGTTTCAGCAAGCTCACTGCTTCCTGTTTTTTGTGCGGCATTTTCAGCGATATCGCAGTCAAAATAATCGCTTGGCGTTTTAAGCTCATAAATGTTGTTTATTGTTTTGGCAAAAAGCTTTCCGTCCTCGGAGTATACCGAGGTCACAGGAGAACTGCGTATGAATTTTCCGTCAGGGAACTTTTGACTGCCATATACAAGACCTTGAACGCAGTAAAACACTGTGTCGTCTGTGATAGGGTCAGGAAAACAGCTTTGAGCCGTGTTTGGATATGAAAAAAGTGAATTTTTCAAATTTCTTATTGCCACACGCCACTTGTCAAGATACATTTTTTCTCCCTCGCTTTCAGCATTCATACCTATATAATATCAGATAGTGTATATTTTGTCAATAAAGCTGACTGCTTAACAAGAGAAAAAGTCCCACGCTTATCGCAGAGGACTTTTCAAATCATTTAGTTCGGCTAAAATATTTTTCGTTTGCACTGCCTGAAATATTGATCTTTATAAGATTGGTCGTTCTCAGGCGTACCAGCTCATCTATATACGGCTTCATAACAAAGTCTGAAACTCTGTTCTTCAATTTTGTCATGCCTTTAAGCACGCCATGAGCCTGAGTTATAGCAATAACAGGAAGTCTTCTTTCATCAATGTCAAGAGGAAATTCATCGTCCTTGGAAATAAGCTGTATGTCAAAATAAATAAGGTCTATATCCTCGTTAAGAAGAAGCTTTTTTCCTGCCTGAATGGTTTCTGCAGTGAAAACGGTATTTTCCTGAGAAAGTATCTCTTCGAGCTGACAGCGTGCGTCGCTGTTGTTGCTGACGATAAGGATCTTGTGCTTTCGGTCTATTTCATCTTGGATATAATTCTTATATTCGTTTATGCGTTTATCCATCAACACCATGTCGGTCACGTCCGTGAAATACGCTATAAGCACAGAGCTTACACCAATTTCGCTGACAAATCGTAAATGCGTCTTGAACCAGTGCTTCTTGCCGTTTATCTCGTGCATACTGAGAACACATTCTGCTCTGTCCTTGCTCTCTATTGCCTTGTTTACAGAGCTTGTGAACTTCTCTTTGCATTCGCTGTCAATGCAGTTCTTAACATTGAGTTTGCCGTACACACTGCTGTCATAGCCGTATTTTTGTGAAAACGCCTTGTTTGAACATACCATTACCACTGTGCCGTCCGGAAAACATTCATATATCGTAGCAGGCTGGTCGATGCTGTCGATATATGCCAGCAATCCTCCGCCCTTGCCCCACAGCAGGTCGTTTACCGACGTCCCGTTCTCAGGCACAGGCTGTTCCTCCTGATCTGAAATAAGCTTTTCATACTCTGCCGCAGGCAAAGGCTTTGAATAATAGAAACCCTGAATGTAGTCACAGCCTACGCTTTTCAGAAATTCTACCTGCTCCGCTCTGTCAACGCCTTCCGCTATAACAGGGATATTGAGCCATTTGGCCATTCTGATAACAGAAGAAATTATAGTTTCTGCACGGCCGTCATACTTTGCCTTGAACATGAACATCATGTCCATTTTTAGCACGTCCACCTGAACATCTTTGAGTACGTTCAGGGAAGAATAGCCACTGCCAAAATCGTCCATAAGGATAGTAAAGCCATTATTTCTGAGCTGGCTAGTGATATCATCTATCATTACATTGTCGTCAGTATAAACGCTTTCCGTTATCTCGATGTTGAAATACTTAGGCTCAACGTCATACTTTTTCGTAAGTTCGATTATTATTTTTGAAAGATTAGGGTTGTAAAGGTTTACCCTTGAAACGTTTACAGAAACAGGGAAGAGCGGAACTCCGCTGTCTTTCCATTCCTTGAGCTGTTTGCATACGCATTCCCATATGTAGAAATCAAGCTTTGAGATAAAGCCGTTCTTCTCAAATATCGGGATAAACACACCAGGTGAGATAAATCCCTTGGTAGGGTGTATCCACCTTGCAAGAGCCTCCGCACCCACAGGCTTGTTTGTCTTTACATCGTATTTAGGCTGATAGTAAGGCACAAACTCGTGGTTTTCAAGAGCGTCGCTCATTTCATTTATTATATTCTGCTCATTTTCGATAGAAAGCCGCATTTTGTCATCATAAAAAGCATAGCTTTTCATATAATGCCCTTTTACAGTTTTAGCGGCAAGAGCGGCACGGTCGCACATGAAGGATATTGGCAGGCTTCTGTCAGTCACCACATAAACGCCGTAAACGATCATGATGTTATAGCTTGCGGACAGTTTTTTCATGTTTTCAACAGCCTGCTCTATCTGCTTTACTGTTTCTTTCTTGCCCTGATAAGGGGTGAAGATACCGAAAACGTCAGCGTCTATCCTACCGAAGGTACAGCATTCCGTTGTTTTTGCAAAATCTCTTATACGTTTTGCAACATGCTTTAGCAGTCTGTCTCCATACGCAGTGCCGAAAAATGAATTTATAAGCTTGAAACGGTCGATATCTAGTCTTAGAAAAGCGAACTGCTTGTCAGGATTAGCCTTAAGAAGTGCCTTTGATGCACTGAAAAATTTATTCTTTGAATATATCTCCATAAGAGGGTCGTAGTTCATAACGTTATTAAGCTCTTTGAGCAGCGATACCTGGCTTCTTGCGATAACGTTTTTGAGCCTTAGCTTTATAATATCAGCGTCATAAGGCTTTGGAACAAAGTCCCACGCACCGCTTTCAAGCACCTTCTTTTCAGTGTCTCTGTCTGATTTTTCTGTTAGAATAATAACAGGTATCTGAGATAAGGTTTTATCATGCTTTATTTTATTCATGAACTCATATCCGTCCATTTCGGGCATTATGATATCCAGTATTATAGCGTCAACTTTTTTATCCTGTTTTTTTAGCATTGTAAGAGCCTGTATGCCATTTTCTGCTTGGATCACAGTATAGTCAGAATGTAGTATGTCGCAAAGTATAGATCGGTTCGTTGTGCTGTCGTCAACGACAAGCACGGTTTTCTGTATGTCCATTTGCAACTCCCTTCTGTCATATTGCAGTTTAATATAACGTTTTCATATCATAAGTATACAACATGTCGGTAGGATTTTCAACATTTTTTATCAGTGCTTGCAGGCTTTTTGGATTATTCGTTATAAATAGCTATTTTTGATTATCCAAGATACAAATAATTTGGTACTGTTTGCACAAGCCGTACTATTTATTATGACAAAGCTTTTCCGTTTTTGACATCATCACAAGCAGAAGTATGAAGAAAAATGCAAGATAAACGGGCATAAGCTTAAGGCTCGCATGGTTTGCGATAAGCCCGAAAACAGGGGGCATGAAGGTCGCCCCTGCAGGGAAGAGCTAAATCAGCCCTGCCCGAAATCAAATCTCTTGTAAAGCTTTTGTATCTTAGAAGCGATGACGATAGGCGGATAACCACCGCTTATGACATAGTGTGAGTGGGCAAGATATAAAGGCCTTCGATAATCAAACCGCTCTGAAAGCTGTTCTCTGGTGGAGTTGTAAGCGATAGGTCTGTTAGGGTCGTTTTTTATGCGTCCGTAGCAGGTGTTGAAATATGTGTCGATAAAGACCACCATGCCCGATCTTTTAGCCACCTTGCCGTTTTGCTCCGAAAGCAATGCTCCGCCGCCTGTTGCAACAACGCCGCCAATGTCAGCAAATGCTGCAAGAGCCTCGGTTTCAAGCTTTCTGAAATGCTCCTCACCGTATTTGTCGAATATTTCAGGTATGCTCATCCCTGCCGTATCTTCGATATACTTGTCAAGGTCAACGCACTGACAGCCCATTTTTTTCGCCAAGATCTTTCCCACAGTAGATTTTCCGCAGCCCATAAAGCCGCACAAAAAAATTGGTCTCATAGTTACTATCCTTATTGTAATGTATTTTACTTAAAATCCTTCTCCACAGCGATCTCCATTTCGTCTATGATAGACTGAACTTCCTCGTCTGTGTATTCGTCACCGTCCCATATCTCGTGAGCGGAAACCGCCTGCCAAACAAGCATTGCCATGCCTCCGACAGCGTTCTTGCCCATAGCCTTGGCTTTCTGCATGAGCAAAGTCTCACGAGGATTGTATATAACGTCAAATACCGCACCGCTCGCATTTATAACTTCATCAGGAACAGGGCAGGCGTTTGTCTTAGGATACATTCCCACGGGGCAAGCGTTCATAAGCAGCTCGTAGTGAACGTCAGTCGGTATCTCAGTGTTTAGAACAATAGTTATCCTAGCGTCAGACTTCATAGCCTTTATCTCTTTCTCTACCTGCTTAGCCAAAGGCATATCGCTCTCCAGCACCGCAATGTAAAGGTCAGCCCCGGCAAGAGCCGCCTCAATTGCCATCATTCTGCCTACTCCGCCGCAGCCTATAAGCAGTATCTTTCCTGTGAAGTCGATATTCATTGCACGAACAGTTCTGAGAAAGCCGTCGCAGTCAGTGTTGTAACCAACGTGCCTGCCGTTTTTGTTGTCAACGCAGTTTACAGAGTGATAACGCTTTGCCGACTGGTCAAGCTCATCAGTGTAGTCGATAATGCCTATCTTGTGGGGAATAGTGATGTTGTAGCCGTTAAGAGAATTAAGATACTCCGCCTTGTCTTTAAGCTCCTCAGGCTTTACTTCCAGTATCTCATACTCAAACTCACGTCCTTTCAGTTCAAAAAGCCTGGCGTGAATAGGGGGCGACATAGTGTGTTTAAGCGTTTCTCCAAGTATAGCGTATTTTCTTGACATTTTACATTCCTTCTTTATAAAAATTTCCGCATATTAATAATAATGTATATCCGTAGGGGCAACTTGCAATTTATTGCACAAACCTTAATAACCGCACAATGTACAGTAGGGGCGAACAGTGTTCGCCCGCATTGTCGCCTGAAACTGTTTCGGCAGGATAATTGCCTTTTACAGCCTTATAGTTATCTCACGGTTAGTAGGTATATACCTGCGTATCTTTACCCCCGTCAGCTCAAACATTTTCTTAGAAGCCTTAACTCCGTCAGTGTCAGCGTATTTGTCCTCCCAGTAAACGACTTCCTTTATGCCGCTTTGAATGATAGCCTTTGCACATTCGTTGCATGGAAAAAGTGAAACATATATCTTGGCATTCTGTAAGCTTCCTGCCGCATGGTTGAGAATGGCGTTAAGCTCGGCATGACACACAAATGGATATTTCGTGTCAAGAAACTCACCGTTCCTGTCCCACGGCATCTCATCATCAGAACACCCGGTAGGCATACCATTGTAGCCTACCGACAATATCTTGTTGTCCTGAGAAACTATGCACGCCCCTACCTGCGTGTGAGAATCCTTGCTCCTCTGTGCAGATAGCAGTGAAATGCCCATAAAATATTCGTCCCAAGATATGTAGTCATTGCGTTTCATTTTATACACCGCCTTTTATCAGGTATCTTCATCATCAATGTCTGATATGCTCAGCATTGTCACTTTGCCGTCATCATCAAAAAAGAAAGTCGCCAAAAAGCCCCTTTTCTTGTATTTCCATGCGTCTGCGTCAGGGCTGTCAGGCTCGCCGAAAACTTTTTTGACTTTCGCCTTGTCATCGCCGCATTTTACCCCTGCAATGCTCATTCCCTTTTTGTCGGAACTGCTTTGCGCCGCACTTATCTGACGTATCTTCGACTTCCTGTCAATATCGTCAACACTGTCAGCTTCTACCTTAACAGTGCCTATTATACTGCCGTCCTGCATAAGCGCCACCGAGAATATCCCCTTGCCGTTTGAGTTTCCCGAAAAAGGATAATCCAGCGTGTATTCATATTCCTCGCCAATATCGTCCAGAGTGCATGGTATCTGTATATCCTTGCCGTTTATCTTTATCTCCCACGCACATTTTCCACAGGCACTCAGACAAACAAGCATTGCCACCGCCAATGCCAACAGCAAAGCCCTTTTCATAGCCTTTTTCATTTTTCTCCCCTCGGTATTTTAGCTCAGAGAAGCAAGAGCCTTTTCCATTGTGGCATTGTTCTCAATGTTCACAGCGTTCTTGCCCTTGAGAGTTTTCTTTACAAGACCCGTAAGCACCTTGTTAGGACCAAGCTCGATAAAGTTCTCATAGCCTGCCTTTTCCATTTCTGCAAGCTCAGAAGTGAACTTAACAGGTGAAACGATGTGCTTAGCAAGCATATCAGGCATAGCAGAAAAATCTTCAAGCTTTGTTCCAAGAACGTTTGAGTAGAAATCAACGTTTGCAGTCTTGAACTCAACTGTCTTTGCAGTTTCGATAAATTCATCAGCCGCACTCTGCATGAGCTTTGAGTGGAAAGCAGACGCAACATTGAGCTTTATAGCTTTTTTCTTCATCTCCGCAAACTTTGCCGCAGCCGCCTCGCAAGCCGCAGTATCACCAGCGATAACTGTCTGAACGGCTGAGTTGTAGTTTACAGGAACAACATAGCCCTCTGTTTCCTCGCATATCTTCTCGACCTCTTCAGCAGGCAGACCGATTATAGCATACATAGAGCCACTGTTTGCCTCTGCGGCTTTCTGCATTGCAGCCGCTCTCGCCTTGATGAGCTTGAAGCCGTCCTCAATAGTTACAACACCTGCGGCTACCATAGCAGCATATTCGCCCAGTGAGTGACCTGCTACGCCGTCAAATGTGATGCCCTCAGCCTTTGCGGCTTCAAAAGCGGCAAGCGAGCAAGCCATTATAGCAGGCTGTGAGTTCACTGTCTTGTTAAGCTCAGTGTCAGGGCCGTCAAATGTTACCGCTCTCAGGTCATATCCCAGCACCTTTTCCGCTGTGTCGAAAACCGCATTTGCAGCATCATACTTTTCGCAAAGCTCCTTAGCCATTCCTACATACTGTGAGCCCTGACCTGAAAATAAGAAAATGTTTTTTGACATAAAATTTTACTCCTTTGTGGTTAAATTTATACATAGCCGCCTGATAATATCAAAGCCGCCTTATCTCATATCTGTAAATTTCTGAAAGTTATCTACGCTCAATTATTGTTTTATGATTTAATTTTTGCAAGATATTTTCAAAAATAGACACATAATATTAACTAACGCCCTAAAACTTGTGAAAAATTCTCTAAATGTTTAAATTCATCAAGAGTTGTTCATAATTTGTTATTGACGTATCTAAAAAAACAGTTTATAATTATAATGTTATGATATGTGTTATATAGTTAAAAAATTAACTAATTATATTTTGATATAATATATTTTGACTTGCTCCATAGGAACAAGAACATTATAGCACAAATTGCGGAAATATACAATATATAATATAGAATTTTCAGGAGGAAAAATCAGTGGGAAGTAAAGTAACAGGCGTAAAGATCAAGGGCATAGGCAAATATGTGCCTGAAATGGTCGCAACAAACGAGGATTTCACAAAGATCGTTGAAACAAGCGACGAGTGGATAACTCAGAGAACAGGCATCAAGCAAAGACACATCACAAATGGCGAGCCTACATACTATCTTGGAGCAATGGCGGCAAAGGCTGCAATGGCTGACGCAGGAGTAAAGGCAGAGGATATCGACCTTATCATTGCCACAACAGTAACAGGAGATTATTTCACTCCGTCACTTTCCTGCCTTATCCAGAGAGAGATAGGTGCGATAGGCTGTATCGCATTTGACCTTAACGCTGCTTGTGCAGGCTTTGTTTACGGCTTTGATACCGCAAAGAGATACCTTCAGAGCGGCGACGGAATAAAGACTGTTCTTTTGGTAGCTTCTGAAGAGCTTTCAAAATTCGTTGACTATACCGACCGTTCTTCCTGCGTGCTTTTCGGTGACGGCGCAGCCGCTTTCGTCCTTGAAACAGCAGAGGATACTACATATTCAAGTTTCCTTGGCGCAGACGGCAACGGTGCAAAGTATCTTGCTTCCCGTGCTTTGAAGTCTGAGAACGCTTTCAGAACCAATACCGAGGAATTTGATATGGATATGCCTGAAACAAAGGATTATTTCTTCAAGCAGGACGGCAAAGAGGTCTATAAGTTTGCCACAAAGGCACTTCCAAATGCAGTTGAGCAGGCTTGTGCAAAGATCGAAATTTCCCCTGATGACCTTGATTGGATAGTGCCGCATCAGGCAAATATAAGAATAATCGAAACTGCCGCAAAGCATCTTGGCGTTTCAATGGACAAGTTCCCGGTATATATCGACCGCTATGGAAACACATCTTCCGCATCTATCCCTATCGCATTTTGCGACGCAGTTGCAGAAGGCAGGATAAAAAGAGGCGACAAGGTTTGTCTTGTAGGCTTCGGCGGCGGACTTACTTATGGTGCGGCTGTTTTCGAGTATTGATGATCAATATACAGTTTATATTCGGTACATAATAAATTGTTATTATGTATTATGGCATAAAATTTGCTTTTGACAATAAGGAGAACTACTATGACTACTACAAAGACAAGAATAACTGAACTTTTGGGTATAAAATACCCTATCTTTCAGGGCGGTATGGCTTGGATAGCTGAGCATACTCTCGCTTCCGCAGTTTCAAACGCAGGCGGACTTGGCATAATCGCAGGCGGCTCTGCACCTATCGATTACCTGAGAGATCAGATAAGACAGACAAAGGCGGCTGTAAACGGCAAGCCTTTCGGTGTTAATATCATGCTTATGAGCCCTAATGCCGACGATCTCGCTCAGCTCGTTATCGAAGAGGGCGTACCTGTCGTAACAACAGGCGCAGGCAACCCCGGAAAGTATATGGCTGCTTGGAAAGAAGCGGGCATAAAGGTGATACCTGTCGTTCCGTCAGTTGCTCTTGCAAAGAGAATGGAAAGAGCAGGCGCTGACGCTGTTATTGCAGAGGGAACAGAGTCAGGCGGACATATCGGTGAGAACACAACGATGTGTCTTGTACCACAGGTAGTTGACGCAGTTGAGATACCTGTTATCGCAGCAGGCGGAATAGCAGACGGCAGAGGAATAGCCGCTTCATTCATGCTTGGCGCAGAGGGCGTTCAGCTCGGCACACGTTTCCTTGCCGCAGAGGAGTGTCAGATAAACCCTGTTTATAAGGAGCTTGTTGTAAAGGCTAAGGATACAGACAGTATCGTAACAGGCAGATATACAGGTCACCCATGCAGAAACGTAAAGACAAAGTTCTCGAAGAAGCTTGCAAGCGGCGAAGCAAACGGCACTATCACTCCTGACGAGTTTGAGGAGATAACCCTCGGTTCACTGAGAAAAGCAGTTCAGGACGGCAACCTTGAGGAGGGTTCTTTCCTCTGCGGAGCTATCGCAGGCATGGTAAAGAAGGTCGAGCCTGCAAAGGACATGATAGAAGAAATGTTTGCACAGGCTGAAGAGCTGTTGAACAAATAAACTAATAATATGATAAAGTTATTTCAATATCCGCCGGCTTCAAGAAGTGAGATCGGTAAAGGTGTGCTTGTCAGAATGATACCTGCACTTTTAGTGCTGATACTTTCAACGATACCATTATTTATTTTTATTGGAAAAGATTCAGCAGCAAACCGTGATGCGGTCAGAAAGGTCACTTCACAGGAAACAGAAATGGCAGCAGTTGCTGTGTTTATAGTGTTTTTACTGTGCGTGGTATACATCAGTATAGCTGCCATAAAAGCATCGGCAAAACATATGAGAAATTTTACCTGCTATGCGTATTATAAGGGGACGCTTTATAGTATAGGTGCAGCTGTACCGCATTCGCATTCTAATACTTCAAATCACGGCATGAGAAGCATTATGAAAGCACAGGACGACGCAATGGGATTTTTAAGCGATCATTATACGTTGAAAAAGCTTCTTGACGGGGAGATCGAAAACAGCAGGATATTAGTATATGAGGTAAAGGAGCTGACCTTGCTTAAGGAAAATAAAAACGGAATGAAGGTACTTTTACCGAACGGAAGAAAACAGACCATTTACAAAGATATGATAGATTATGATACTCTCAGAGATATCATTTACATCATGCAGAAATAACAGGAGGAAAATAAAATGGCAACAGCATTGATAACAGGTTCTGCAAGAGGAATAGGTGCAGCAATAGCACTCAGACTTGCAAAGGACGGCTATAATATTGCTCTCAACGATATCTCTGAGGCAATGTTTGAAGATAACGATATAATGGATAAGATAAAGGCAGAGGGCGTAGAGTGTGAAAAGTTCATCTGCGACGTTTCAAGCTATGCACAGGTAGAGGAAACAGTCAAGGCAGTAAAGGCTCGTTTCGGCACTATCGACGTGCTCGTAAACAACGCAGGCATCACTCGTGACGGCCTTATGGCTCGTATGAGCGAAGAGCAGTACGATATGGTAGTTGCTGTAAACCAGAAGAGCGTGTTCAATATGTCAAAGTTCGTTGGCAACGTTATGATGAGACAGAAGTCAGGCAGGATAATAAATCTTGCGTCAGTTGCAGGACTTTACGGCAATCCTGGACAGATAAACTATTCCGCAACAAAGGCAGCTATCGTCGGCATGACAAAGACAGTTGCAAAGGAGCTTGGCTCAAGAGGTATCACCTGCAATGCAGTTGCCCCTGGATTTATCAAGACCCCTATGACGGACAAGCTTACAGACGCTCAGAAACAGGCTATGATAAATCAGATAGCAATGAAACGTTACGGCGAGGTAGATGAGATAGCAGGCGTTGTATCATTCCTTGCCTCAAAGGACGCAAGCTACGTTACAGGACAGGTAATAGAAATAAGCGGCGGACTTATGATGTAGTCACTCGGTCACTCACCGTGACGGGCATCTTACGTCATGTAGATTTGTTTTACGGAATGTAGATTTGATATGTTTTAAATGATACTAAGGAGTGTTTAAATGAGAAGAGTTGTTATCACAGGTATGGGTACAGTAAACCCTCTTGGCAAGAACGTAGAGGAATTTTGGGCTAATATCAAGGCTAACAAGAACGGCCTGTCTTATGTTGACCAGTTTGATACCGAAAATTTTCCTGTAAAGATAGTCGGAGCTGTCAAGGATTTTGACTGCACTGAGTATATAGATAAAAAAGAAGCAAAGAGAATGGATAGATTTACTCAGTTCGCTGTTTGCTCTGCAAAGCAGGCTCTTAAAATGGCCGGCTCTGATTTCAAGGACGTTGATCCATTTAAGGCTGGCGTTATAATCGGTGTTGGTATCGGCGGTCTTAACATGACCGAAAAGGAAGTCACAAAGTTCAACGAAAAGCCTGATAAGGTATCAGTTTTCTTTATCCCTATGATGATAGGCAATATGGCTGCCGGCACTGTTGCAATGCAGACAGGCTTTAAGGGCGATAATTTCTGTACCACAACAGCCTGTGCGTCAGGTACTCACGCTATCGGTGAGGCTTTCAGAAAGATAAAGGACGGCTACCTTGACGTTTGCCTTTGCGGCGGCTCAGAGGCTTGTATCTCTCATTTCGCACTCAGCGGATTCAATAACATGAAGGCCCTCTCAAAGGCAACAGAGCTTGATAAGGCGTCAACTCCATTCGACCTGAACAGACAGGGCTTTGTCCTCGGCGAGGGTGCAGGTATCCTTTGCCTTGAGGAATATGAGCACGCTAAGGCAAGAGGTGCGAATATCATAGCTGAGATAGCAGGCTACGGTGCGACCGGCGACGCTTACCATATGACAAGCCCATCACCAACAGGTGAGCCTGCGGCATATGCAATGAAGTATGCTTATGAAGAGGCTGGTCTGAAACCTGAGCAGGTAAACTATATCAACGCTCACGGCACATCAACAGGTCTTAACGATAAGTATGAAACAACAGCTATCAAGATCGCTCTCGGCGAAGAGGCAGCAAGAAAGACTGTTATAAATTCCACAAAGTCCATGACAGGTCACCTTCTCGGTGCAGCAGGCGGAATAGAGGCTATCGTTACCGCACTTTCCGTTAAGAACGACTTTGTTCATAAGACAATAAACTACACCACTCCTGACCCTGAGTGCGACCTTGACTACTGCGTTGAGGGCAACAGAGAAATGCCTGTCTATGCAGCACTTTCAAACTCTCTGGGCTTTGGCGGACATAACGCTACTATCTGTATCAAGAAGTGCGACTGATAAGGAGAAACTGATATGAGCGAAAAAATTTATGGTCAGTTTGACCTTGAAACAATAGAGAAACTTGCCGATATCGTGAAGAATAAAGACCTCGGTGAGATAACAATAGCTGACGGCGACAAGGTGATAACAGTAAAGGGCAAGAAATGCCCTCCTCCTGCACCAATGGGAATGCCTATGCCAATGGCTGTAGGCACAGCTTTACCTGCTGCCCAGACAGCACCGGAAGCGTCGGCAACATCAGCGCCGGTAACAGGCGGCAAGGCAGTTAAAGCCCCTATCGTGGGAACATTCTATGCCGCTCCGTCACCTGATTCAAAGCCGTTCGTAAGCGTTGGCGACAAGATAAAGAAGGGCGACACTATCTTCATTATCGAGTCCATGAAGGTAATGAGCGAAGTACAGAGCGAATTTGACGGCGTGGTAAGAGAGATATGCGTAAACAGCGGCGACGCTGTTGAGTTCGATCAGACCATAATGATACTTGACTAAACTGATTTGGAGGAAAGACAATGGCAGTTGTTTTGAATAAAGAGCAGATCATGGAAATAATCCCTCACCGTGACCCTTTTCTGCTTATCGACGAGGTAAACGAGCTTGAAGTGGGCAAGCGTGTAAAGGCTACAAAGTATATAAAGGCTGAGGACTTTTGGTTCAAGGGACATTTTCCGAACTATCCTGTTACCCCGGGTGTACTTATGGTAGAGATGTGTGCGCAGGCAGGCGCAGTTGCACTGCTTTCACTTCCTGAGAACAAGGGCAAGATAGGTCTGTTCGGCGGCATAAACAACTGTAAGTTCCGTCAGCAGGTAGTGCCTGGTGATAAGCTGGATATCGAGGTGGAGATAATCAAAGTCAAGGGTCCTATCGGCGTTGGAAAGGCACTTGCTTCTGTAAACGGCAAGAAGGCTGTTTCCGCTGAGATAACTTTTGCGATAAAGTAAGGTATCTCTTATTCTAGTCATAATTAGTGAGGCATAATATGTTCAAAAAAGTATTGATAGCGAACAGAGGCGAGATCGCTGTCCGCATTATAAGAGCCTGCCGAGAGCTTGGCATACATACTGTTGCGGTATATTCCACCGCCGACAGAAATGCTCTCCACGCTCAGATAGCAGACGAAGCCGTTTGCATAGGTCCTGCACCAAGCAAGGACAGTTATCTTAATGTCAGGGCGATAATCTCCGCCTGCGAGATAACAGGTGCAGACGCTATCCACCCGGGCTTTGGCTTTCTGTCGGAAAATCCGTCCTTTGCGAGAATGTGCGAAAAGTGCGGCATAACTTTCATAGGACCAAGAGCCGAGTCTATTGAAATGCTTGGCGATAAAGCGCAGGCAAAGGAAACAATGAAAGAAGCAGGCGTGCCTGTTATAATGGGTTCAGACGGCGCTATTTCAAATATCCATGCGGCGCATACCCTTGCAAGAGATCTTGGCTACCCTGTTATGGTAAAGGCTTCAGCAGGCGGCGGAGGACGTGGCATAAGGATCGTTCACTCCGACGATGAGCTTGAAGCGCAGATGACCGCCGCAAAGCAGGAAGCTCTTGCCTGCTTCGGCAATGACGAGATCTATATCGAGAAATTCATAGAAGACCCTAAGCATATCGAGATACAGATACTTGCAGATAATTACGGCGACGTTATCTATCTGGGCGAGCGTGACTGCTCCATGCAGAGAAGAAATCAGAAAGTCCTCGAGGAAGCCCCTTCCCCTGCAAGCTTTATGGATGAGGAGCTTCGTGCGAAAATGGGCAAAGCCGCTTGTACAGCCGCTAAGGTCTGCGGCTATAGGAACGCAGGCACTATCGAGTTTCTCGTGGATAAAAACGGCGAGTTCTATTTCATGGAAATGAACACCCGTATACAGGTGGAACACCCTATCACAGAGGCCGTCACAGGCGTTGACCTTGTAAAGCAACAGCTTCTTATCGCATCAGGACAGAGATTGTCCATAAAGCAGGAGGATATAAAGCTGACAGGTCATGCAATAGAGTGCCGTATAAATGCGGAAAATCCGCTTCTTGATTTCAGACCGTCACCGGGCAGGATAAAGTCGCTCTTTATCCCCGGAGGACCAGGAATAAGAGTAGATACCGCAGTTTATCAGGGCTATGAGATACCGCCTTATTACGATTCCATGATAGGCAAGCTCATTGTTCACGGTAAGAACAGAGAAGAAGCTATTGCAAAAATGACATGGGCGCTGTCTGAGTTTATCGTGGACGGTGTTGCAACCAATGTTGATTTCCAGCTCAAGCTTATAAGACGCCCGGAGTTTTTAGAGGGCAATTACGATAACGGTTTTCTTAACCGTACCGACATTTTGGCAGATGAGAGGAGTAAGGAATAATGCTTGAAGATCTGTTTTCTGTCGTTAAAGTAAGATTTAACGGCGATAAGGCGGACGATGACAAGAAAAAGACCGATATCCCAAAGGGTCTGCTTTTCAAGTGTCCAAGATGCAGAAACGTCACTTTTATGGAGGAGTTTCAGGCAAACGGCAAGGTATGTCCTCACTGTAACTACCATTCAAGACTTACCGCAAAAGAACGTCTTGATATCACCATAGATAAGGGTAGCTTTGAGGAATTTGATAAGGATATGATATCAAAAAATCCTATAGATTTCCCTGACTATGAAGCAAAACAGCAGGCTTTGAGAGAAAAGACCGGTCTTAAAGACGCCGTTATCACAGGAAAGGCTGCTATAAGAGGAGAGAAGATAGTTATAATAGTTATGGATTCCAACTATATGATGGCTTCCATGGGCAGCGTTGTGGGCGAAAAGATAACACGAGCTATCGAATACGCCACCGCAAATAAGCTCCCTGTTATCGCGTTCACAGCCTCAGGCGGAGCAAGAATGCAGGAGGGTATAGTTTCCCTTATGCAAATGGCGAAAACAAGCGGTGCTGTGGCCAGACATAACCAAGCAGGTCTGCTTTATATCGCAGTTATGACCGACCCTACCACGGGCGGTGTAACAGCTTCATTTGCGTCACTGGGCGATATCATAATCGCTGAGCCAAAGGTGCTTATCGGATTTGCAGGCAGACGTGTTATAGAGGGTACTATCAAGCAGAAACTTCCTGACGATTTTCAATCTGCCGAGTTCATGCTTGAAAACGGCTTTGTGGATATGATAGTTGAGCGAAAGAAAATGAGAAGAGTTCTCGCTCATATACTCAGACTTCATAAGCCAGCAAAGGAGGTGTCCTCAAATGAGTGAGCTGACAGCTTGTCAAAGACTTGATATAATCAGACACAAGGGCAGACCTACTGCCAAGGACTATATCCCTCTTATATTCGACGATTTCTTTGAAATGCACGGAGACAGACTTTTTGGTGATGACGGTGCTGTTATGGGCGGCATAGCCTATTTTAAGGGCATACCTGTTACAGTTATCGCAGAGGTAAAGGGCAGAGATCTTGCAGAAAATCAGAAGTGCAATTTCGGTATGCCCCACCCGGAGGGCTACAGAAAGGCTCTCAGGCTTGCAAGGCAGGCTGAGAAGTTCCATAGACCTGTTATATGCCTTGTTGATACAGCAGGTGCATTCTGCGGCGTAGAAGCCGAGAAGCGTGGTCAGGGCGAAGCGATAGCCAAAAACATCATGGAGTTCATGACCCTCAAGACTCCTGTTATCTCCATAATACTCGGAGAAGGCGGCTCGGGAGGAGCACTGGCTCTTGCAGTTTGCGATGAGCTTGCAATGCTTGAAAACGCTATCTATTCGGTAATATCACCGAGAGGCTTTGCAAGTATCCTGTGGAAGGATTCCACAAGAGAGCGTGAAGCCTGCGATATAATGAAGATAACCGCCGAGGATCTTACAAGACTTGGCGTGTGCGACCATATAATTTCCGAAGCCGACGGCGGCGCACATAACGACCCACAGCTCACTGCGGAGAATATCTCTGACTATATCGAGGGCGCTTTGAAAAGAAAATTGCAAAAAGGTCTTGACGAATTGCTTGAGGGGCGGTATAATAAGTTTAGGACTGTGGGCGAGTTTGAGGAAAGTTCGCAGGAATGAGTTTTTTTGATGATCATGCCGAATGATTTGCCGACTTATGAGCGGCGGCGGCTGACATAAATGCTGCGCTGAGCGGCAGACCCAGTAAAGTACAGAATGGAGGTAAAGTAATGGTATTTGATAAGATCAAGGACATTATCGTAGAGCAGCTCGACGTTGAAGAGGACGCAGTAACTATGGAGGCTTCTATCACAGATGATCTCGGCGCTGACTCACTGGACGTAGTTGACCTTGTAATGAGCATCGAGGAGAGCTTTGATGTAGAGATCCCTGATGAAGAGGTCGAGAACATCAAGACTGTTGGCGATATCGTTAAGTATATCGAAAACAAGGTCGAGGAATAATCTTTGACTGTTTCAAAAAGCTGTGCTTTTGCACGGCTTTTTTTATATTACCTGATTTGTGGAATATGCACAAAATGGGAGTATATTTATTAAAGGGTATAGACAAATGAGGGCTGTTGTGATATAATTAAATCAATGAGTAAATATTGGAGCTATGCTCCGGAAAGGAAAAATGATGCTGCATGAAAAATCCTGCGGTGCTATCGTTTACAGAAAGTATCACGGAAACACCGAGATACTGCTGATAAAGCATATCAACAGCGGTCACTGGTCATTCCCAAAGGGTCACGTTGAGGGCGATGAAACAGAAGAAGAAACTGCCAAGCGTGAGATCATGGAGGAAACGGGGATAGACGTAAATCTCGATACAACATTTCGGGAGATAGTGTCCTATTCTCCAAGAAAGGATACGCAGAAGATCGTGGTCTACTTTATCGGCAAAGCAAAGAACACCGACTACACTCCTCAGGAAGAGGAGATCGCAGACATACGCTGGGTCGAGATCGGCAGGGCAGGACAGGTCCTGTCTTACGAAAACGACCGCAGTATTGTAAACAAGGCGAAGAAATTTATAATCTGAAAAAAGTTCCATAAAATGCGTTCAGGTGTTGAACGGTGTTTTATGGAACTTTTTGTTTGCATCAAAATGAAAAAAAGAGCCGACAAAATGCTTCATTCTGTCGGGCTACAATTGCCCCTAGAGAACACATTCGTCGGCTCTGATAACAGTATAGCCCATTCTGTGGCAAATGTCAAGACCTATAGAGAAAACCTTGACAATTTTGCAAAAATCGAATATAATAATACTAGCAGCAGAAAAACTGTTGAGCAGACAGCGAGAGCTGTCGAACGATCTGACGAAACTTGATAGCCGTGGCAGATCGTCAAGTGATGAAGTGGCTGTTTATTCGAGTGAGTACGCCATGGAGCTTAACGGAAGGTTGCATATCAGCCTTGACTCGAATAGACTAACAAGTTGAAAGAAAAATGTGACTAATGGGACTTGTGCTTTGGCATAGGTCTTTTTTAGTGTCAAGACTTGACATTTGCAGCTGAATTGATTATAATAGTATCGAGAAGATCTATCCGTAGCTTTTCTTAGTGTGGCTGACACTTGAGGGACGCATTAGAAATGGTGACGTGTATCCGAAACTGTGAAGTTCACTGCTGCTTGAAAGTATAGTATGCACTGTGCAAAGGCAAAACGCCCTCTGCATGAAAGTTGGTCGACCGCAGCGACTATAAAAATCAGCCCTGCTATGAAAAAGACCGCCCTGAATTATCAGAGCGGTTTTTTGATATATACTTGACATTATTAAAAAAATTGGATATAATGATATCAGCAACGAAACGTTGTCAGAAAACAGGAGTTTTCGGTCAGAACTGACGTAAACTTGGTAGTCGTGGCAGTTCTGTTAAGCGATGATACCAAGGGGCGTGCCAAGAGCGTTGTTTGGTTGAGCTTTCGGGAGGGGTTGCACAGTGAAACCTCGACTTGGCTAGGCGTTTGCCGAAAGAAAATGTGAATGATCTGACACTGCCTTTTTGGCGGCGTCTTTTTTGTTTTGTTTATTAGAATTTTAGTAGAAAAATCCCAAAGCCGTGTCCCCTAACCAATCGCCAATGCTTTCAAAAAGGTCAGCCGCCGCACTACTTAAATAGAACATCATGCTGAAAGCCATGGATATGAGCCATAAAAAACCTATCAATACACCGCCTTGCAGGCCTGTAAGAGAGCCATTCTGAATGTTTCTGACAAGTACGATAGTACCTCCGATAGCCACCAATACAAAGACACTTCCAAGTATGTATTGCAAAGCAACTAAGACCTCAGAAATAAAGTTCAGAATAAACGCAAGCAAGTATAGAACACCCTTTAGTATAAACGCAACTATCAGGAAAACTATCTTGAACGGCAATAAAAGTATCGACATTTTTCTTCCCCCCTTGCATAATTGTCATGTTGTTTTTGTAACTTATCTTCAATATTTTATCATAAAATGCCCTATAAGTCAATTACAGTGCAGCAAAAATTCCACTTATCTCCCACCACCCATGAACACTCTTTGTTCATAAATCTTTATGCTATCTCGCCAAAACCGTACCAAGAATTTGTGCAAACAAATGATTTATGATTTAATTTGGCAATAATCCATTAATTGTTGCATTTTTTATGCAACAAAATGAGCATTTTTCAGGGATAAGTAGAAAGAGTCTTAGATACTTGCGGGCACGTACAAGCCCTGTGACTTAGTGAATACGATGAGAGATTCTGTAACAGGCTGTAGAGTACTTGTATCAGGACGTGGGCGTGCATTGTGATATTTTGTGTATACAAAACCTAGGGCATAATACCCAGTGTTATACTCCGAATGTAACTTGAAAATCGCATAAAAAACAGGAACGAACAAAGTCCGTCCCTGTCTGCATTTCAAGTATGTAAGCGATATATGATCATATCTCGCTGTCATTATAACACTCGAACACCTTTTCAGCATGAGCCTTGTTAGCGTCGCTCTGCCTTGTGATAAGGCTAACGATAGGTACAAGAACAAGTCCGAAAAGCATTGCAAATGCACCTGCGTTGATAGGCGAGGCAAGGTTTATGCCCCAAAGTGTTCCTGTGTGTCCTGCAAGGGTGTAGTATGCCATGTGTATCACTGTTATGCCTACTCCTGCGATAAAGCTTGCCATGCAAGCCGCCTTTGTTACGCCCTTCCAGAAAAGTCCGTACATGAACGGCGCAAGGAATGCTCCTGCAAGTGCGCCCCATGAGATAGACATGAGAGTTGAAATTACTGTCTGTGGATTTTCAAGGGTGATTATTGCAAGCACAACTGAGATGATAAGAAATACGGCAATGAAAATTCTCATTGTGATAAGCTGTTTTTTCTCGTCCATTTTTTCTTTCATTATAGGCTTGATAAGGTCGATAGTCAAAGTGGAGCTTGATGTAAGCACAAGCGATGAAAGCGTTGACATTGAAGCCGAAAGCACAAGAACGATAACAAGTCCGAAAAGCAGTGAAGGAAGCTTCTCCATCATAGTCGGAACTATTCCGTCAAAACCGCCCTCTGGAAGTCCGTCAACGCTCTTGACAAAAAGTCTGCCGAAGCCACCAAGGAAGTAACAGCCGCCTGCTACCACTACTGCAAAGAATGTGGATACGATGGTGCCTGTTTTGATAGCCTTGTCGTCTTTGATAGCATAGAATTTCTGCACCATTTGTGGAAGTCCCCATGTGCCGAGAGAGGTAAGAATAACAACGCCTGCAAGGTTTATAGGGTCAGGGCCGAATAGTGACGAATATGCACCCTTGTCGCCATTTGCGCCAGGAATATCACCAAGCAGGTCAAGAGAATTTCCAAGGCCACCGTTTTCGCCAAGCACTGCAAGCACTACCGCCGCAATGCCTACAAGCATTACTATTCCCTGAATAAAATCGTTCAGTGCTGTAGCTTTGTAGCCACCCATGATGACATACACCGCAGTGAAAACTGCCATGCCGATTATACAATATTTGTAAGGAATGCCAAAGCCCTTCTCAAAAAGTCTTGACAAGCCGTTGTATACCGAAGCCGTATAAGGGATAAGGAATACGAACACGATAAGTGCCGAAACTATCTTCAAAGGCTTGCTGTTGTATCTCTTTTCAAAATACTCAGGCATGGTCTTTGCCTCAAGGTGCTTTGACATTATCCTTGTACGTCTGCCCAAAACTTTCCATGCAAGCCATGAGCCTATGACGGCGTTTCCAATTCCTACCCATGTGGAAGCTACACCGTAATTCCAGCCGAATTTTCCTGCGTAGCCTACAAAAATTACTGCCGAGAAGTATGAAGTTCCATATGCAAAGGCTGTGAACCATGCTCCAAGACCTCTTCCTCCCAGTACAAAATCATTGACGCTTGCCGATTTTCTGCGGTAATAAACACCTATGCCTATCATAAGTGCAAGGTATAATACCAATACTATCCACCTTGCTGTCAATCCAATACACTCCTTTTACTTCATGTGTCGCTTTAAAGCTTTTATGCTTTTGCGTTTTTACTTGCTAAAGTACAATGATACTATTATAGTACAAAGCGGAGTATTTGTCAATACGGACAGGCATAAAAAAGCCACCGCAAAGGGAAATTTTGCGGCAGCTTTTTTGGTGAAAATAACGAAGTTTACCTGAGTAAAACATCATCGCTCATCGTGACGGTCGCTTTCGCCTGCGGTGATACAAAGGCACATTGTCACAACGCCCACAAAACCGCCTACCAGCGTTCCTGCAAAAAATTCAAGCATAAAAACACCTCCTGCGGATAGTGTGGGCATTTAGCGAAAATGTTATGCAGATAAAGTGGGCAGGGTATAGAAAACTTATTTCAGTATGCGATCTTTACAGTCAGAGCCATCACAGCGAGAAAAGCGATATTTGCGGCTGTGAAATATGCGAAATATCTGCCTTTGATATGGGGGTGGCTGCGGCATATCTGCTTGTAGGATATAAGGCTTGCCATGGAGGCAATAAGAGTGCCAAGGCCGCCTATGTTCGTTCCTATTATAAGTGCGTTCAGCTTGTTGGTGAAGCCTGAAAGGAGTATAGCGCATGGAACGTTGCTTATTATCTGACTTGCGGCAACGGCAATAAAAAGCTCGTGACCGTTTATTATGCTGCTGAGTACACTGCGGAAAAAATCTACTCTGCCCATATTTCCGATAAAGATGAAAAATCCGCAGAATGTAAGAAGCAGTGAGTAATCAACTGTTTTAAGCGCGTTTCTGTCAGCAATGGCAGAGAAAGCAAGTGCGCAGAGGGTTGTTATCTGCCATGGGATAAGCCTTGCAACTGTAAGCAGGCAAAGGACAAAAAGCAGGACGTATCCTGAAAGCTTTGTCTTGTCTTTAGTCGAATATGTATCGAAGTTTTCAGCAGTTATATCTGTCTTGACAGACAGCTTTCCTGATTTTTTACACACTGCAAGCGTCCACAGAAAAAGCATCGCTCCTGCCACAATAGTAAAGGGAAGCATAAGTACAGGAAAATCTTCCAGCTTCATATCTGATACACCAAAAAGGTATATATTCTGAGGATTGCCTATAGGCGTGAGCATACTGCCAAGATTTGCGGCAATGGTCTGCAGAACGACAATGGGTATGAGAAGCTTGTTGCCTGCTTCACCGAGAGTTGAGAGGGCGGTGAGAGTGAGGGGAACAAAGGTCAGAAGTGAAACGTCATTTGTTATGAACATACTTGAAAAGAAGCAAAGCCCCACAAGCACTATGGAAAGCTGAAATGCGGTATTGACTTTGCTTATGATAAATTTTGCACTGCGTTCAAAAATGCCAAGGCCTTTGCAGCCCTCGGTCACTGTCATAAGAGAGAACAGAAGTCCAAGTGTTCTGAAGTCGATATAACTTGCATATGCTTTGTCAGGTGTGACGAAAAATGCAGATATAACGGCTAAAAGCATTGCCACTATCAGGACGGTTTCTTTTTTAGCGAAAGTGATCGCTTTATTTATGTTTTTCATTTTATCATTTCCTGTCGTTTATTCATATGATAAAATAATATCATGAAAATGATATTATTACAAGATTTTGAGCTGCTTTAAGAAAAAAACTTGACAAGTTTAAATAACCATGTTATAATAACGATGTTATTATAACATGGTTATTTTCAGGCAGGTGCAAAATGAGAACGGAAACAGCAGGAGTTACAGAAACTCTTATAGAGAGTGCAAAAAAAGAATTTCTTGAACACGGCTTTCAAAATGCAAATCTTCGCAGGATCTCTTCTGAGAGCGGAGTAAGTACGGGGTCTATATATACACGCTTTGGGGACAAGGCTGGACTTTTTTCGGCGGTAGTAAAGCCGGCTGCAGACGGACTTATGGAGTTGTATCTTGAAAGCATAACCGCTGCAAGGGATAGCGGCGACCCTGCGGAGGCGACAAGTCAGGGCAATGAGGGAACTGAGCTTGTGCTGAAATATATTTATGAAAACTTTGACGTTTTCAAGCTTATCTTCTGCCACTCGGCAGGAACGGAGTATGAGTATTATTTTGACGAGCTTGCTGAGATAGAGGAAAAGTATTACAGGGAGTTTGTAAAGCAGTTTTCAAGGCGTGAAAACATGGTGAGCGACTTCTTTATACACGTTATCTGCCGAACAGGCTGGTCTTATATTTACGAGGTGGTCTCTCATGATCTTTCTTATGATGAGGCGCAGATCTTTATGAAAAGCATAAGAGAGTTCTGCTTCGCAGGCTGGGGGAAAGTTCTGGGGCAGAATTATGAGGATCTGGGCTTGTAGGGTCTTGGTGTTGTTCGGGTTTTTAGTAGAACTTTGAGCAGGGAGCGGGACTTCGCATTTCTGCAAAGCAGAAATTGCGCCGCTCCCCTACAGAAAAGATGTCAAAATCATTTGACTTTTTTAACATTTTCAGCAACCCCTTATAGGGTGTTGCTTTTTAAATGGTAATAAGTTAGTTAAACCTAACTTTATAAACAAACAGGAGGTATTGTTGTGAAAAAGAAAGAGAAAAAGAAAAGTTCCTTTGCAGTTCTTATGCACTATGCAGGCGGGCATAAGTATTATTCCTACGCTTCTGCTGTTCTTGCTGTAATAAGTGCATGGATAGCACTGATACCGTTTTATGATGTTTGGCGCATCATAAAAGAGATACTCAGGGTAAGACCTGATTTTTCAAAGGCGGAGAACATAAGCCGATACGGCTGGGAGGCTGTGGGCTTTGCACTTCTTGGAATGTTTATATATATCGCTGCGCTAATGTGTTCTCACAAGGCAGCGTTCAGGGTGCAGGCTAACATGAGAGTGAGCATGATGAAGCATATTATGAAGCTTCCGCTTGGTTATGTTGAAGCTGAGGGAACAGGAAAGATAAGAAAGATAGTTATGGATTCAAGTGCGTCAACGGAAACCTATCTTGCCCACAATTTTCCTGACAAGGCTGTTTCAATGGCGACCCCTGTGGGTCTGCTTGTTATGATGTTCATATTCGACTGGCGGCTTGGACTTATTAGCCTTATCCCTGCGTTCATCGCATTTGTGCTTATGGGCACGCTTATGATGGGTCCTAAAATGGCGGAGGATATGAAGCAGTATCAGAATGCACTTGAAAAAATGTCATCTGAGGCGGTGGAGTATGTTCGTGGAATACCTGTTGTAAAAACCTTTGGTCAGACAATATTTTCTTTCAAGCGTTTCAAGCTTGCTATTGACGAATATGAAAAGTGGACTCTTGGATACACAAAGAACATGATGCTTCCGATGATATGCTTCACCACTGCGGCAAACGGCATTTTTGCGGCGCTTATAATTGCGGCTTTCAAACTCACTTCCCATGGAGTTACGGACGAGTTTGTTCTTAATCTTTTCTTTTATGTGATAATAACTTCTATTCTTACTGTAACGCTTATGAAGATAGCATATGCAGGAGAGTCACAGATGTTGGTGGACGACGCTGTGAACAGAATGTATTCTATTCTTGAAACTGAGCCGCTTGCTGAGACAAAGAGCGGTGAAACTCCAAAGGACTCATCTATCCAGCTTGACAATGCGGTGTTTGCTTATGACAATGCAGAGAGCAACGCTGTTGACGGAATAACGATGAACATAAAGGCAGGAGAGCATATTGCGGTAGTAGGTCTCTCAGGGGGAGGAAAGACCACCCTTTGTTCGCTTATCGCACGTTTCTGGGACGTAAAGAGCGGCTCTATAAAGATAGGAGGGGCAGACGTGAGAAACATTCCGTCAGAGGAGCTTATGAAGTATGTTTCATATGTTTTCCAGGACAGCAAGCTTCTTAAAATGAGTATTCTCGACAACGTGCGAATGGGCAGACCTGACGCCACGGACGAGGAAGTTATGCAGGCGCTTCGTGACGCACAGTGCATGGATATAATCGAGAAGTTCCCTGAGGGTGTTGATACTATGATCGGCTCAAAGGGCATATACGTTTCGGGGGGCGAGTGTCAGAGGCTTTCTATTGCAAGGGCGTTTTTGAAAAATGCGCCTGTGCTTATACTTGATGAGGCGACGGCTTTTGCCGACCCTGACAACGAGAGGTCTGTTCAGCAGGCTTTTGAGAGGCTTTCAAAAGACAAGACAGTTATAATGATAGCACACAGGCTTTCAACGGTAACAAATGCAGACCGCATTTACGTTCTGTCTGAGGGCAGGATAGCAGAGAGCGGAAAGCATGAGGAGCTTATAGAGCAGGGCGGGATCTACAGCCGTATGTGGAACGAATACAACAGGTCTGTAAGCTGGCAGGTCAGAAAGGCAGGGGTTTGATTATGAGCTTCACGGAAAATTTAAAACACAAATATGCCCTTTCAGACAAGGGTGCAAAAGGCATGATAAGGGCTTTTATTGCTGTTACGCTTGCTAACCTTGTGCTTATGCTCCCTGTGGGGCTTTTATATGTGCTTTCCTCATATCTTCTTGAGGGAGAGCTTCCAAGAGATAAGTTCTGGCTTTTTATGGGGGCGATAGTGGGAGTGCTTTTGCTTATTGCCCTTACAGCGCTGTTTCAGTATAAGTCAACATTTTATTCTACATATGTTGAAAGCGGTGTAAGACGAAGGACGCTTGCGGAAAAGCTCAGGAAGATACCCCTTTCATACTTTGGCAAGAAAGACCTTGCCGACCTTACTAACACTATCATGACGGACTGTGCAATGATAGAAACAGGCTCTTCGCATTGGATACCTGAGCTTGTGGGCGGTATCGCCTCCACTACTATCATTGTTATAAGCTTGTTTTTCTTTGACTGGAGAATGGCTCTTGCTTCAGTTTGGGTAATGCCGGTAGCATTTATGATAGTTATTTCTTCAAAGAAGGTTATGTCAAGGATACACGAAAAGACGATGAAATATCGTATAGATTGCATTGACGGCATTCAGGAGGGGCTTGAAACTCTCCGTGACCTGCGTTCATACAACATGACAGAGAAATACTCTGAGGGGCTTGAAAAGAAGATAAAGGCTGTGGAAAAGCACGCTATCGTGGCGGAGTTTGCAAATGCGGTATTCGTATGCTCAGCACAGATGATACTAAAGCTCGGTATTGGAACTGTGGCTGTTGTGGGAAGCTCGCTTCTTGTAAAGGGTGAGATAACGGTGCTGACGTTCTTTATGTTCCTGCTGGTGGTAACAAGAATGTATGAGCCGCTTCAGATAGCGCTTCAGAATTTGGCTGCTATAATAAGCCTTGACGCAAACTGCAATCGTATGGACGAGATACTTTCGCACGAGGAGCAGTCGGGCAGTGATAAGCTTGACAACAAGGGTTATGATATCATATTCGATCATGTTGCTTTTTCATACAAGAGTGAAGAGCAGGTGCTTTCTGATGTAAGCTTCACTGCAAAGCAGGGTGAGATAACAGCACTTATTGGTCCGTCTGGCGGAGGAAAGACCACTGTTGCAAGGCTTGCGGCAAGATTTTGGGATAATGACAAGGGCAAGATAACTGTTGGCGGAATGAATGTTGCAGACGTTGACCCTGAGAAGCTTTTGTCACTTTACTCTATCGTTTTCCAAGATGTAACGCTGTTTAACAACACTGTTATGGAGAATATCAGGATAGGCAGAAAGGACGCAACGGACGAGGAGGTTATGGCGGCGGCAAGGCTTGCACACTGCGAGGATTTTGTTGAGAGGATGCCTGACAAGTGGAACAGCATGATAGGAGAGAACGGCTCGGAGCTTTCGGGCGGTGAAAGACAGCGTATATCCATAGCGAGGGCATTTCTAAAGGACGCTCCTATCATTCTTATGGACGAGGCTACGGCTTCTCTGGACGTTGACAACGAGTCGCTTATACAGGAGTCTATCGCAAAGCTTATACAGAACAAGACTGTGCTTATAATAGCACACAGAATGAGAACTGTTGACGATGTGGACAAGATAGTTGTGCTTAAAGACGGCAAGGTGGCTGAGACAGGCTCGCCTGAGGCGCTTAAAAAGACCAACGGTATCTACAAGCACATGGTTGAGATGCAGCTTTGCTCGGAGAAATGGAAATACTGATATGAATAGAAACCACCGCTGGGAGGAAAGCTCTCAGCGGTGGTTTTGGTTTGTTTGCGTATTATTTTGCGGAGATGTTTCCGCTTTCTGATTTTTTGATAAGACCTGCGGTGAGAGCTTTTTTCAGGGTGTAGCTTATTACGCTCTCCGTTATGCCTACGGCTCTTGTGTAGCCGAATTTCTTGGCTGTTTCTCTTACGAGGTCGGTTTCTGAAAGGCTTATCTGCTGGCAAAGCACTTCTTTCACGGCGTTTATTATCTCCTCGGAGGGGATATCCTCCATGCTTCGCTTGTTGGTATCGTCGCTTGTGCGGTAGATAGGATAGCTTTCAGGGGATTGACCCTCTTTCCAAAGGAAAACTCTGTTTTCATCGGCTGTGGCGAATGGTGAAACGCCTTGTGCGGCATCGGCAAAGATGCTTTCCACTCTTGAGCCGCTTCGTGTTATGCCCCATGCGGTGAAAACCTTTCTCATGAAAAGCTTCTCGCTTATTGGCGCTTCTGCGGCGATCACCTTTTCGGCTGTTTCCCTTATTTTCTGCTTATTTTCGGGTTTATAAAAGTCATCAGATGTACCCATTATGCCAATATCTGCGGTCACATAGGGCTGTGCAAAGGCTGATGTGAGGGCGGAAGCTTCTTCTCTTTCAAACTGCGCTGTGGCATAGACGGCAGGCTTTGAGGGGGGAGCGGTTTCGGCTTCATGCTTTGGTGCGCTGTCTATGGCGGCTTTTATGTTTCCCAGAACTCGGTCCTTATCGTCAAACCAATCGAGCGTCCACACTCTCAGGATATTCCAGCCAAGACCGTTAAGCACGCTTGGCTGTAGGATAAATCTGTCCTGTGCGGTTGAGCTGTGGAGAGTGTTTTCACCGTCAAGGAGTATGCCCAAGAGATACTCCTTTTCGTTGTCAGGGTCGATTATGCCGATATCAACTTTGAACTCGGAGCTTCCGATGTTGCATTTCACCCCATAGCCAAGCTCTTTTATGGCTTTTGCGATACACTCTGTTACAGTGCTGTCGCTTGTGCTTTTTGTGGTGCTGTGGGCTGTTACGGCAAGCTTTCCACGCTCTGCAAACTCCAGGAAGCCTTTAAGTCCTGCAACGCCCTCGGAACGTGTTCTTGAAAGGTCTATTTGCTCAGGGCGGAGGACAGAGTAGACTATCATGGCTTTTCTTGCACGGGATATTGCTACATTAAGTCTTCGCCAGCCGCCGTCACGGTTGAGAGGGCCGAAGTTCATTGAAACTTGTCCCTTTTCGTCAGGACCATAGCCAACGGAGAAGAGTATAACGTCACGTTCGTCGCCCTGAACGTTTTCAAGGTTTTTGATGAAGACCGGCTCTGGTGACTTTCTGTCAAGCTCTTCAAGCTCAGGGTGGTTTGCCCACTCTTCGCAGAGCATATCGTCAATAAGATTTTGCTGAACGGAGCTAAATGTTACAACACCTATGCTGTCATTGCGGAGCTTTTCATCGCTCATTCGTCTTATTATCTCGTCAACAACGGCTCTTGCTTCCGCCTTGTTCTGCTTTGTTCTGCCCTTGTCATAGTGACCCTCGGGGTGGATAATGCTCACCTTTGAAATGAGGTCGTTATGGGACGGGAATGTGAGAAGCTTATTGTCATAGTATTTCATGTTGCTGTAGGCAATAAGGCTCTCGTGGCGTGAACGATAATGCCATTTGAGATACTGCTGCGGCATTGAGATAGCAAGGCAATCGTCAAGGAGGCTTTCAAGGTCTTCTTTTTCGCTGTTTTCTTCGTCTACCCGATTTGAGGAGAAGAAGTTTGTTGGCGGGAGCTGTTTAGGGTCGCCCACAATAACAACGTTCTCGCCCCTTGCTATAGTGCCTGCGGCTTCGGCTGTTGGCAGCTGTGAAGCTTCGTCAAAGATAACAAGGTCGAATTTCGGGAATGACGGGTCTATATACTGTGCAACTGATATAGGGCTCATGAGCATACAAGGGCAGAGCTTGCGGAGAAGATTTGGTATCTTATCGAAAAGGCTTCTAAGTGACATCATTCTGCCGTTGCTCTTTATGGCACGTTTGAGTATGCCCATTTCAGAGGTGGAAGCGCAGGCTGAGCCTTGGGCAGGTATTTTTGCGGAAAGACGAGCCAAAAGCTCCTGTATAGTCAGGCGTGAGAATTTATCGAGAGTGTCTTTGAACTGTGTGATAAGGTCGTTTGCACTGTTACTGCTGAACTGGCTAAGACGTTTATCGCTGTTTATTATCATAAGTGCAAGCTGATAGTTTAGCGTGCAGGAGAATGCTTTTTCTACGTTTTCGCTGTCAACATTGCCTGTGCGGTAGCTATCGCTGACACCTGAAAGTCCGTTGTCTGAAAGCTCTTTGTCAACGCTGTTGAACTGGGCGGCGTATCTAAGCTTATCGGCGTTTTCGGCATAGGTATTAAGCTTTTCTGCAGATAAGCCAAGCCAGTCTGCACTTGCTTCTATGGCGGTCATGTTGGCTGAGAAGCTGTCCTCAAAGGCTGAAAGCTTTTCAAGGAACGAGGAGAGAGCCTGTCCTTCAGAAGTGCAGTTTGCTTTTCCGATAGTCTGAGCCATTTGTGCAGGGTCAGCACCCGCTTTCTGCTTAATGGCATTCATAATGCTGTCGGTTTTTGAAACGGCTTTTTCAAGGGCATTCCAATCGGTCTGCTCGTTCATGTAAATACCTGTGAGAAGCACTGTTACATCTGACGGCAGGCTTCGCAGGAAGTCTTTCTTTTCGCTTATGGTGCAAAGCTTATCAAGAATTTCACCAAGGTTTGCTTTTGTAACGTAAGCAGGGTCTTTGGCGTGGAGTTTTATTCCCTTTGTGAGCTTTCCAAGCTTCATGGCTTTTGGCAAAAACCAGCTTTGCTCTGCCTGCTTATAGAGCATTTTCGATTCTGACGCAGGAAGGTCAAAAATGCTTTTTTCAAAATGGTTGAGGATATCGGTGCAGAGAGCGGTATACTCTTTTCCTACGGCAAGGGTATCTTTGATCTTTTGCAGGGTAATATCATAGTGAGGTGCGCAGAGAAGTCCGTCAAGAAGTTCACCGTCAGCGGTGGAAGCTTTGTATATGTGGGAAAGCATTTTTACTGCTGTCTTGTCAAGGTCGCCGCTGTAGCTATAAGCCTGTGCGAGAGTTTGTGCGCACTGAGAGGAAGCGGTGGCTTTTTTTGCAAGGTCGGCGGCTTCAGTGTGGAACTTGTCACGCTGTTCCATAGAATATGATGTAATGCCGATATCTTTAAGTGGGAAGTCGGCAAAGTCGCCTGTTTCGGCTATGGCTATTGAATATCTATGCACAAGGTCGCTGAAGCGGTCGAGAGTTTCTTTTGCCAGGTTTGCGAAGATATCTTTTGAAACTGATATTTTGTCTTTTTCGGATATACTGCGCTCATAGGCTGATATAGCTTCATAAAGGGTCACACCACAGTTACGCTTTTCGTGAAGTGCGGTTATGGTATCGTTGAGCTGGGCTTTCTGAGCTTTGAGCCTTGCGGCTTCGGCTGAATACTCCTCGGGAGATTTTATTTTGCCCACTTCAAGGGCTTTGTCAAGCTCTGCAAGGACAGTGGTCTTGTTTGTTTTATTGGAGTGGAGTTCAAGGCAGAACGGGTCAAGCCCTAGATTCTCAAGACGTTTCTGCACCACGTTGAGGGCTGCCATTTTTTCGGCAACGAACAGCACGCTTTTATCATTATAGAGTGCATTTGCTATCATATTTGTGATAGTCTGAGATTTTCCTGTTCCCGGAGGGCCGTGGAGGACAAAGCTTTGTCCGCTTCCTGCTGCGGCAATGGCAGCAAGCTGTGAGGAGTCTGCGCTCATCGGCACTGCCATGTTTTCAAGGTCAAGGTCGGAATCTATATTCTCAGGGGTTATGCTTATATCCTCTGGGGCATAGGTGAGAGAACCAGCCATAAGGCTGGACACCACCTTGTTTTGGCTTATCTCCTCTGAGCGGTTGCGAAGGTCGTTCCACATTACGAACTGGCTGAACGAGAACAGACCGATAAAGGCATATTCCTCGATGTTCCAACGCTTTTTGCCCATGACAGCCTGACGGATAGTATTGAAAACAAGTGGCAGGTCTATGCCGTGTTCATCAAGTGGGAGAGGGTCAAGACCTGTGATACTGATTCCATGGTCTTGGCGGAGATATTCAAGAAGCGTGACGTTTATCTGAGTTTCTTCCTGTCTGCTCCTTATTATATAGCCCTTATTGCGTGTGTTGCGGACGATATCTATAGGGATAAGCACCAAAGGGGCATAGCGTGGCTTTTCGGAAAGGTCGCTTTCATACCAGCGGAGAAGTCCCAGAGCGAGGAAAAGGGTGTTGCTGCCGTTTTCCTCCATGCTCACCTTTGCGGAGCGGTAGAGGCTTTTAAGGGCGGCGTCAAGGTCGGATTCATTAAGGAAAGTTCTTATGCGGTTGTTTTTGAACTCGTTCTCGGCGATATTTGTCACAAGGTCCTTTTCGTTCTCGATAGCGAATATTTTTGCGTCACGAGTGGAAACTGTCCACTCGGTAGGTATTTCCATGATACGGAAGTCACTTCCGCTTGCAAGCTCGTCCTCAAGCTTTCCAAGGTCTGCGGTCATAAGCTGCATGGTGTTCTTTGTGACACGGAAGTTCAAAAGAGAATTTCGCAGGCTGAAATCAAGGAGCTTTCTTTCCCATATGCGCATTTTTGTGACGGGTTTATCGTTGCCCTCTGCCACTTTGCCAAGAAGCGAGCTGTTAAGCTCGGATGGGGCGAGCATCTCTTTTGGCTTGTCGGATTCTTCTGCAAGCTGCAGACCTGAATAGGTTTGCTCGGGACGCAGCGGGATAGGTCTTATGCCACTTCCACGGGTGCGGATAATGTCTATGACGCATTGAAATTCCATGTTGCTTATATGGTCTTTGCCGTGTTTCATGGCATGGTCGAAACGCTCGACATCGTGAACGTTGCTGTCAACAAAGTCTGTACACTCCACAAGGAGCATTTCTTCGGCATTTTCCGCAATGCGCTTTTCAATGGCAGAAACATCGTCAACGCAACAATCTGCGAAAGTTTCGTTTTCAAGCCAACAGCCGCAGAATGCGTGACCTGTCATGAAAAACAGCAGAGGGTGAAGTCCCACCGCTTCAAGGCAGGCGGCATAAAGCACCGCAAGGTCAAGACAAGTGCCCATTTTTTGCTCCAAGACCTTGTGCGGCAGGCGTATCCTCTGACCTATGACCTCATAGCTTGCAGGGGGATCGTTGTAGACTATTTTCTGCTGGACAAGGGCGGCAAAAATTGATGCCATTTGAAGCTTCACGTTGTTTGGGTTGTTGGTCTGATAGCCTGTGAAAGAGGGGTCGCCTTTCCACTTTTTCAGGAACGTGGAAGCGTCATGAATAACTGGGGAGAGCGCAGGGTGATTTGGCGTAACAAATGCGGCTATCATCTCAGGCATTATGTTCAAACCGCTCCACTGATCGCAGGCGAGAAGCTCTATAGTGTTCTGATAGGTGAAGATATTTTCACCCTTTTGAAGCACTTCAATGGTGATATTGCCAACCATTTTTTCTGTAAGAGAGAAAAGAAGATCTGTGTTGGTAGATATCCTCACGGGGGATATCTCGGCAGAACTTTTTGCGGGGATAGAGCCGATATGATATGTAAATTCCTTTGCAAACTCAGGCTCAAAGGTTATTTTAAGTCCGATATTCTCAAGGGCTTCCTCTGAGTTGTTATTTACCACCAGATTTCTTATGACAGGGACATAGTTTTGCTGCATGGCAAAGTTTATAGATGCGTTTATGTGTCCGCCGACAGTGACGATATTATCCACTTTTACCCCTCCGACAATAATTTTTTTAATAAGGAACACCGAACAAAAAGCGTGCGGTACAGTCATATATACTCATTATAGCACAAATAAACACATTGTGCAATATTTTTCCTGAGGACAGGATATGTTATATAAAAAGTAAACCCATTGTTCATAGTATCTTTATTGAATAGGTGGGAGGGTTGTGCTATAATACACTTTGAAATTCAATAGAAAATTTGGAAAGGTGAAAGCTATGGAAAGAATACTTGATTGGAACAAATATCTTGATACTGCGGCGAAAATGGTTTCTGAGGGAATCGTTATGCTCAAAAATGAAAATAATGCTCTGCCACTTGATACAGACAAAGAGGTGGCTGTTTTCGGACGCATACAGTTTCATTATTATAAAAGCGGAACAGGCTCGGGAGGAATGGTGAACGTTACTAAGGTAGTGAACATTCTGGACGGGCTTATTGATAATGGCGTAAAGGTCAATGAGAAGCTTCTTGACACATACAGAAAATGGGACAAGGAAAACCCATTCGACTTAGGCGAGGGCTGGGGCGGAGAGCCTTGGTCACAGAAAGAGATGCCACTTGACGAGGGGCTTGTCAAAGAAACTGCAAAAAGCTGTGAAACTGCCATTGTGATAATAGGCAGGACGGCAGGCGAGGAGCAGGACAACAGGCTGGAGGCAGGCTCTTATTTGCTAAGCGATGACGAGATAGAAATGCTCACGGTGGTGAGGGAGAATTTCAAGAAAGTTGTTTTGCTTCTCAACGTGGGAAATATCATAGATATGACCGACATAAACAGAATTGCCCCTGACGCTGTGCTTTATGTATGGCAGGGGGGAATGACAGGCGGAAAGGGTACAGCGGACGTTTTGACCGGAAAGGTCAGCCCAAGCGGAAAGCTTCCTGACACTATCGCATACAAGGTGTCGGACTACCCTTCGGACGCTAATTTCGGCAGGGAGGAAAACAGGGATATTTACGCTGAGGATATTTATGTGGGATATCGCTATTTTGAGACTTTTGCTAAAGAAAAGGTGCTTTATCCGTTCGGATTTGGTCTTTCATACACTGCGTTTGAGATAAAGACGGAAAAGGCTGAGATAACAGAGGGGGCTGTGAAACTTTCTGTATCGGTGAAAAATATCGGCTCTTACAAGGGCAAAGAGGTAATAGAGGTCTACTGCGAAGCTCCGCAGGGCAAGCTTGGCAAGGCGGCTAGAGTGCTTTGCGGCTTTGAAAAGACTAAGGAGCTTGTACCGCAGGAAGAGCAGGCGGTTGAGATAGCAGTGGATATCGCAAAGCTTGCTTCTTATGACGATTCGGGTGTGACGGGCAACAAGTCATGCTATGTGCTTGAAGCAGGGGAATATAAATTCTATGTGGGCAGTGACGTGAGAAGTGCTGAATATGCTTGCAGTTTTGAGCAGGGTGAGGATCTGGTAACAGAAAGGCTCACTCAGGCGCTTGCTCCTGTGGAGAGTTTTGAGAGAATAAAGCCTGTTTGCGAGGGCGGAGCTTTCAGCATTGGCAGAGAGGCTGTGCCTTTATCAAAGATTGACGAAAGTGCAAGGCGTTTGGAGAAGCTTCCGAAAGAGATAGCATACACCGGTGACAAGGGGATAAAGCTTTGGGACGTTAAGAACGGCAAGAACACAATGGACGAATTTATTGCACAGCTTTCAGACTATGACCTTTCCTGCATTATAAGGGGCGAGGGCATGGGAAGCCCTAGGGTCACGGCTGGTACGGCTTCGGCGTTCGGTGGAGTGTCAGAAAATCTCAATGGCTTTGGAGTACCTGCGGGCTGCTGTTCGGACGGCCCGTCGGGCATGAGACTTGACTGCGGTACAAAGGCTTTCAGCCTGCCGAACGGTACGATGATAGCTTCTTCGTTCAACAAGGAGCTTACAAGGGAGCTTTTCGCTCTTATGGGGCTTGAAATGGCGTCTAACAAGGTGGATTGTCTGCTTGGCCCCGGAATGAACATTCACAGACACCCTTTGAACGGCAGAAACTTTGAGTATTTCTCGGAAGATCCTTTTCTTACGGGCAAAATGGCGGCGGCTGAGTTAAAGGGCATGTCTGGTGCAGGGGTGACAGGTACGATAAAGCACTTCTGTGCGAACAATCGTGAGACGAACAGGCATTTTATCGACTCGGTGGTATCGGAAAGAGCGATCAGGGAGATATATCTAAAGGGCTTTGAGATAGCGGTAAAAGAGGGAGGAGCTTCCTCTGTTATGACCACGTATGGCAGAGTAAACGGCTTGTGGACGGCAGGAAACTTTGACCTAAACACAGTGATACTTCGTGAGGAATGGGGCTTCAAGGGCTTCACCATGACGGACTGGTGGGCGAACATAAACGTTCGTGGAAAAGAGCCTGACAAGACGGATTTTGCAGCTATGGCTAGGGTGCAGAACGATGTTTACATGGTTTGTCCTGACGGAGAAAAGAATGACGATAACACGCTTGCTGCCCTTGAAAATGGCGGTATAGAGAGGTGTGAGCTTCAGAGAAATGCGGCGAACATATGCGGTTTTCTTCTTCACACTAATGCTCTTAAGCGTGCGGAGGGTATAGGAGATACTGTCAAGGTGATAAACCGAGAGGACGAGGAGCAGGAGGACGACAAGCCTGTACAGTTTTATAAGGTAGACCGTGACATAACTCTTGACCTTAGTGATGTTGACACAAAGAAAGGCACTTCTTATAGCTTTGCTCTTGACTTGTCAAACTTCGGTATTTACAGGGTGATAGTTACAGCAAGCTCTACACAGAGTGAGCTTGCGCAGATACCTATGACGCTGTTCAGCATGGGTACTGCGGTGGGTACGTTCACTTTTAATGGCACAGGTGGAAAGGCCGTTTCAATGGAAAAGAAAACGCCTATGTTCTCACGCTTCACAACTTTCAGGATATACTTTGCACAGAATGGGCTTGACCTGCACAGTATCAGGTTTGAGCTGACGGACGAAAAACGTTGATTTAAGGCTGACGTTATGTTTTGTGCAAGTGAATAAACAGCAAGATCGGTCAGTAGATCCCAAATGGGATTACTGACCGATTTTTTGTGGTATTTGTCGGTGATCTGGGCATGAAAAAAGGACTATCGAATGATAGTCCTGAAACTGGTTGCGGGAGCTGGATTTGAACCAACGACCTTCGGGTTATGAGCCCGACGAGCTACCGAACTGCTCCATCCCGCGATATTTTTTGTGCTCTCTCTTGAGTGCTTATTTATTATATCACAAATGAATGTGAATGTCAATACCTTTTTTGCAATTTTTTTTATTTTGATTGAAAACTCTTGACTATTGTATCCAAATCGGGTATAATATATACGTTGTCGGGGTGTGGCGCAGATTGGTAGCGCGCTACCTTGGGGTGGTAGAGGTCGTCGGTTCAAATCCGGTCACTCCGACCAATATGTAAAAACGGCTTTCCGCTATTGTGGAGAGCCGTTTTTTAGTTGAATAGAACTAAAGATTTTCAAATGCAACTTGACGAATACGAAGAAGAAAATCAAAATAATCAACATCAGTAAAAAGACCAACAGAGTAATAAGCAGATAAAGAAGCAAGAGCTTCCTTAAAAGTAATCACATCAGCAGAAAGATATGATATTTGTTTATCCATGCGTTCCTTAGCAATACCTCTCGTTTGTTCAAATGTCATTTTCAACAATCCTTTCAAATTTAATTAATGGGGTGGGGCTGAAACAGTCAACCCCCTAGAACTGATTAAATCATTCTTTTATCATTTCGTAAACTTGAATTTTTGAGCCAGGGAACTCTTTACAGTGCCGTCTGCAAATCTGTTTCGCCTCATTCAAGTCATATGCAAATCCTATTTCAATATTGTGATAAGGATCTGTAACATCATAGATTAAATAAAATTTTTCTCCAACATCAATGTAATTAATAACGCTGCCATTCTTTATATTTTTCATTTTTCATTTCTCCTTGACATTTATCATTTAATGTGTTATACTCGGATTTACAAAGCGGAGGATATCCGATTTTGTGTGTGAATATGTAGTCGGTGTATTTTGACAGATTGCCGACTACATTTTTTTATGCTTCTTCAAGCATTTGTTTGAGTTCGTTAATCAGCTTTGATAAAGCTTCATATTCGCAATCAGCATGAATGTTCAGAGCCTTGTCTATTATAATTCTAAGCTGTTCACGCTTTGCATACTTTATCGCAAGTTCTGTAGCTGTAGGCATGTTCTGCATTATCCTCACTCCTTTCAATTTCCTCCGCTGTGAAAGTTCCCTTTATCTCTTTCACTATATATATTATAGCATATCGGGTACAATATATCAATTGATAAAATAAACAAATATATAGGGTACATATTGTGCATTATGTATATTGTACACATATATAAAATGTAGTATAATATCAGTAAAGGCGGTGATATTATGGCATATTCAGAAGCACAAAAAAAAGCAACTGCAAAGTACATGAAAAATAAGCTTGACGATATCAAGGTACGAGTGCCAAAAGGAAAGCGTGAAGTCTACAAAGCCCATGCAGAACGCAAGGGCAAGAGCCTGAACGCACTTATAATTGAACTACTCGAAAAGGATATGCAGGAAGAAGATTAATCTTCTTCCTGCTTTTGCATATAGCGAACGACAGGAGCAGACAGCAAGACTTGTGCATAGTTACTCAGATGTCGAACGTGTAGCCCATTCGTTCAAAAGTTCTGCCCACAGCGAGTTCGACTTTACCACCCGAATGCTTTTGAACGAAAAAAAGAAGCAAAAAACATACACAAGTAAATATTAATCATCATAACAAGGTACAGAGCAATTCTCACAAGCAGGAGAATCTGTAAGATAAAATATACATTCCTCACAGTGGGCATAACAGCAACAGTTATCATAATCGCATAGCTTATTGGCACATTCGCCATGATCAGTATTTTCTTTACACCAAAAATTAAACTCTTTCATTTTAAAAACTCCTTTATTCAAATTTGAGATTATTCACAGCTTTGCACATTTGGTTAAAATTGCTATGTACATAACGCTGGGTAGTTGTTATATCAACGTGTCCGAGCAATGCTCTGAGAGTTTCGATATCTGCACCGCACTGAATAAGATACGTTGCATAGCTATGTCTAAGCTTGTGCGGGGTGAGATACTGTAAATCAGGGTACTTTGTTTTCTGTTGCTCATAGAACGCTCTGTAAAGCCTGTTATAACGTCTAAGGGATATAACTGTATGTGTTATAGGTGAAACAAACAGAAAGCCGTCTGAGACGTCCTGAGAGCGTATCTGATTAAGTATAGCAATAGCATTACTATGCAAAGGGATAAGCCTATCACGGCGAGATTTTGTGGTCTGTACAATCCTATCACCGCATGAAGTATGTACGAGTGTCTGACAGACTTTAAGATATCTGTTATCAAGGTCAATGTTATCCCAACTAAGGGCGAGAAGTTCGCCACGACGTAAGCCTGTCCACAAGTCAAGCTGAAACATTCTGCAAACTCTACTATCATCATCAAAAAGGTGTACGAGATTATCGGGGCTGAAATATTCAGCTTCTTTTTTTATACGTTTTGGAGGTTTAACATAATCGCAAGGGTTTTTGTCACAATAACCATTAACTATAGCTTCACGGAATACACGTTTAAGTAAGAAATATGAACGTCTTTGACGGTCATTACTGTAAGATAGGGTGGATTTAAGACATTTCTGAATATCAATAGGCTTTACGCTCAGAAGCTCCATATCGGCTATATAACCAAAGTGTTTTTGATTTATATAGTAATAGTCCTTATAGCAATCATAGGCTATCACATCAACGCAGTATGCGTTATAGAACATCTCAAACCATTCTTTAAAAATCATAGGACATCATCATTTCCATTCTCTTTAAGATATTGAAGTATATCATTGCAGTTCTTTTCGACCTGACTTGAAAAGGTGAAACTACTTTCATACTGATAACAGACATTAGCACGAGGGGGAGAAACTATCGGTAAATCGTCATTAAATTCTGAATTGCAATAAATCTCTTTAGTTTTACGGACAATGTTCTTGCTACTCCAAAAGAACTTGCCAAAAATCTTTTTTACGTCCTTTGTTATGTACTTAGTGACATAGAAAGCTAAGTTTGACATCTGACCGTAAGTTTGAATAGCGGTTGAAAATCCATATTTCCAATCAGAAACATTATACACAACAGGCAAATCAGATATATCACAGCCGAGTTTATCACATATATGCAGACGCTTTATAGTATCTATTTTAAGGGGCTTGTCATGACCCTTAACAAGACGTGTACCACTATCTACGAACTTAAAGTCACAATCGTTTATAAGAGCGTGGCAATGAATACCGCCTTTTTTGTGATACTCAGGAACTAAGATATATTTAAGCCCTTTTCTACTAACTGCATTTTCAAGCCATTTTTTCAAAGGCTTTATGACTTCTTTAGGATTTGTGCGGTCAAGGTTATCACCATTAAAGGTAATAGTAAGGAAGTATTTCCAATCATTTTGATAAACTATATCAAAGATACTTTGCTTTGCTCTTTGAACACTATCGGAACGAACTTCACCGCTTTGTGACTGCTTATCTTTAAACTTACGAGTATCAAGCATATCAAACATTATGTTTCCGTTTTCGTCCTCATACTCAAAATAACATATGTAATTTTCACGAGCCGTTTTAAGTTGCTCTTGTCTTGAACGTTCGTCAATACTATGCTCATGCTTGCAGTGATACTCAAATGCAGGGTCTTTAAATATATGTCGGTCAGAACGTGTTATAGTGTAACTGCCGTCACGATATTCCTTTATCTTTGTATTGCACTTGACCTCTTTAGAGGACGTTTTTAGGGGCATTTATATCAACTCCCATTTATTAGGTGAGTGCTTTTTGTGGCTAATATCAAGTAATAGCCACACGCACCGCAGGGCGGCGCAAGCGCTCGCCCCTGCGGTCGCTCGTGGCTATACGCCACGCCTTTTTCGCAGGCTTCTACTTGTCTTTCTATCGTGCATTATGTCACTTGTGACATCTACACCACGATTAGCAAGTATTTCCGTGTCGCTGATATACTCCTTATCAAGCATATTATCTACAAGCTGAGAAGTATCATATAGCTGTCGGCTCTGATTAGACTGCAAATACAAACGGCTGTAAAGCTTTTTCGGCATATATGACTTATTTTCCGTATACGCTTCATACTCGTCTATATCATAGGTCTTGACCTTGATAAGGCGTGTATAAGGGTGACGGAATGAAGCACGGCACGTTGACACTGTAGCCGTTATATCTCGTATCTGCTTATCAAGAAGATTGAAGCGTTGAACTGTAGCAAGTATCATCATTTTGCGCTTTCTGCACTGGCAGAGGTGTTGAAAAAGCGGTTTAGGAACGGCTCTTTTACCACCTGAGAAATCACGAGAATTAAAGATAGTACCTATCTCATCAATCACCACAATGCAATTTTTAGGAGCGTGCAGGATATCTTGTGCTGAATTAAGCTTATATATATTCGTCCACTCAGGGAAGTTTTGAAGATTGATATTTGTAAGTATCGACAACTGAGGATAACGAACGCAATAGTTATATGCTATCTGAGCAAGGGTTGACGTTTTACCAGTGCCGAATTTACCGGTATAGAGGTGTATGCCCCAACCTTGAAAAATAGCGGAATAATTGAAGTATGCACCGAAAAGGTGGTCATACACCTCATAGGTGATAAAGGGCGGTATTTGTTTTATGTAATCAAATAGTATCATAACATTAATCCTTTCTAAAATAATCAACAAGATGATAAACAGAAAAAATAAGATGATGTATAATAATCTCCAAAAGAAAAGAAAAAACAAATCCAAATAAAGCAGTTTGTTTAGGAGTAGTAAAGGGATATGAAACAATACTATTAAAAGTAATTACATGAAAAACTATAAAGGGAGCAATGAAAAACCAAGTATCAAGCATACAACACATAAAGTTAATTATATGAAATAGTTTTCTATTCATGTAACACCTCACACCGCACTTGCACAACGTGTCATGCGTATCATCACATTATAAAAGAACTTGCAGAAGATACAGAGCATAACCACAGCGAATATAAAAGCCATGCCGAGAAGCAAAGCGTCATATCTATTCATGACTTCTTGCGAGAGATCACAGCCCATTGACTTCAAAAGCTGAAAAAATGGGTTATTTTCATCAAACACTATGTGTACTTTCATTATCGTTCACCTCACTATCATCAGTTTCAGCCACTGGAACGGCTTTTATTTCAACATCTTCACCGAACATCAAAAGCTCAATAAGCTGTTTTCTGTTTCCGCTGAACTCATGTTCAGCTTTAAAGTTTCTAAGGTCAGTAAAGAAACCTATAACACCGCTTATAGTACAAACCATAAAGCAGACAGCGAGTATAAACAAAACCAAGTTAAGCATTTTTCTACCTCCTAACGAGCCATACAAGAGAAAGGACCATAAGAGCAACGAGGACGACTAAAACAATATTTACTAACATAATAAACCTACTTTCTAAGCATAAAATATAATAACGTCAAGCTGATTGATAAAAGCATACCGCCTATAATAGCCGAACCGAGAGTAAAGCTGTATTTTCCAAATGGAAACGTATAAGACATACAGTTCATCAGAAATTTAAAAACTAATTCAATACAATGTATTATATCCATAATTCACCTCACGTAGGTAAAACAAGCTTGATAAGCGCAATAGCTAAGAACAGCACAAACCATGCAGAGAACACAGCATAAAACCATGACGGCAAACAAGAAAGAGCGGCGGTAAGAAAATCCCAATATGTGCCCGTTGTACTGAAAATGGACTTTATATCCGTGAAATCAACAGAGCCGAAATTAGCATTGATTTTCTTTTTATCAAGATACTTGTTATAATCATCAGGTTGCATATATGAACCATCATTTATAACACCATCTGAACCCTTAGCAAGGTCAACGTCAGTGACCTTTGACGGCGGTATATTACACAAGTCTTTAAGCTTTGTAGTCGAGGGATTGTAAGTATTTCCGTCCTTGTCTTTATATACTTTTGGTACATAATCAGGAAACTTCTCATAAGAGAAAGGGTCTGAAATAACAGAATAAACACGATAAGCCTTGAATGTTTCGGGCTTGCCTGTTTCTTCATCAACGGACTTTACAAAATCATCAATCTTCTCACACGTCTTAAGGTTTGTAAAATCTTCTTGATAGGCATACGAGCCGAGCCAAGTTGAAGATGTTGTGTCCTCAGTTTTTTCACCATTCTGAGGAGTAACATGACCGTTATTCTTTACAAATACACCGATAACATTAACATAAAGCTTGCTATCATCAGTAAGACCATGTGTTTTATAATCAATAGAAGTGAGATCAAAAGATACAGTAATCTTGCCGTCACGAGGAATAGTATAAATAGGAGTTCGACCTTGATATAATGTTAAATACGGCTCAAAAGTATCAACAGTATCATTACTATTCAAATCGTCAGAAGCAGAGCCGTCAGACTTGATTTTTTCATCGTCTTGTCCCTTGTAGTAATTGCCGTCATGGTTCATAGCATAAAGCACAACATCTTCATCAAAGAAACGTTGCAAATCATCATCAGCGTTAAGAAGATTTTTTGAAAGACAACATAAAACGGCATAAGTGCCAGAGCCGTAAGCTTTTCCTAAGTCTTTTTCATTGAACGTTTTTAAAAACTCAGGTGTAAGCTTTATATCAAGATTGATATTATTATTTTCAGCCGAAACAAGTCCGTTTTCATCAGCATTAGCACCGCCCTTTGACGGATAGTAAATTTTATTTTGCATATTCAATGAAAGTTCGGGTGTATATGTAACAGTAAACGGAGCAGGAACAGCGTTAGGGTCAGGGGGTTCTAATTCGTTTTCAAGATTATCGAAATCATATACTTTTGTATGAAAATATACTTTAACTGTTGATTGAACATAGTCATTAAGATTTAATAAACCTTTACATTCGGATTTTGTAAACCCACTAGGTTTAGCAACATTCCAACCGCCATAACCGACAGATTCAGTATTATTATCAGATGAATCAAATTTAAAAAGAAAACGCTGTGAGTCATAAGCAAAAGCAGAACCAAACAAAAATTGATTATTTGTAAAGCTATAATATGCAATAGCGGTAGGGTCAAAGTAAAGAATATTAGATTCTGATGTGCCGTCAGATTTTTTGCCATAGACAGCTATATAATTATCAGTTTTCGAGATAGTTGACTGATAGCGATTATAAACATCAGTAAAGTGCGGAATGTCAGAAGATTTACTAACAATATTCCATTTAACGCTTGACAAGTCATTTTTAGTTACTGTATCATCAGCAAACGCAGGGACAGCACAGCATATCATCACCACAAGTGCAGAGAACATACACAACACTTGCTTAATCTTTTTTCTCAATTTATCAACTTCCTTTCAAAAAAATTAAGCGGAGCAATTTGAATTACTCCGCTTATGTAAATGGTTTTGCTTATACAGCGTGTCTGAACTTTGCGAAAAGTCCTGCACCTGAGCCGAGAAGAGACAGACCTACAAGAATTGCAATAGGTACATTGCTTGTCATAGCATCCCAACAAGAACCAAATACAGTAACGGCATTACTAAGCATTGTTGTTACAGCTTCCATTATTAGCAAAACTCCTTTCTTATTAAATTTTTATAACAGCGGTTTCACCGCTAATTATTTTGTGTTGCGGTGAAGTGTTCCGTCTGCATTGATTACAGTAATATCAACAAGCTGAGAACGTCCGTTGAATATCTGATAGTTCAGCATTACATCACAGCCGAGAAGATTATTGAAATCCTCAGAATTTCCGTTAAGTCTGATTGCATTTTCGGTCGGTATTTTCAGAGTATCGACCATTTTACCATGACAGTCAGGGTTATCAACTTCCTGCAAAAGCTGAAAGACGACCTTTTCAGGGCTGTTTATCTGCTTGCCCTCTATTACTCCGTTAAATGCTTTCTTTTTTGTCCAACCTACAATAGTTGTTTTCATGTTTTTTCCTTTCTGAGGTTTTTCGGCTTTTCCTCGTGCCTTTTCCTTTGTGTTTCTTTTTCGTGTCCCTTTTGCCCCTGCTGGCGCTGGGGCGGAACGGCAAGCGACTTCATTCGCTTTGCTCATGAATTCCATTGCCTATTTTTTTAACTTAAATTTCTTTTCGCTTCACTCAAATAAATTTAATTTAAAAAAATTCCATGGGACACTTACGATTATCGAGTGATTAGTACAATAATGTACTATCGACATATATAATATACCCCATTTTTGTACTATTGTCAATAGAACAATTATGTACTATGATATAATTTGTATGAATAAACAAATAAGTGAGGTGATTTTTATTAATTATTATCAAAGACTTAGAGATTTAAGAGAGGATATGGAACTAAATCAAAGCATGATAGCGAAAATTCTTGACACTTCTCAAAAGCAGTATAGTAGGTGGGAAACAGGTGAATATCCTATCCCATTTGAAAAAGTTATACAGTTAGCAAAATTTTATAAAGTGAGTATTGATTATATAGCAGGACTTACGAATGACAAAAGAGGAATAGGCTACAAAGCAGACAGTAACAGCAAATACAACATAACACAGCAGAACAATAACAGTGCTGTTATAAAAATAAAGGAGTGATAAAGTTGAATAGTGTATATAGTATAATTAGTGTTTTAGATGATACAGTAAAATTAATTCTTGCCACACGTTTAATAATAAATCTGTTAATACTCGCACTTATAATCTATTTAATCTGCAAATTTATTGACCTTTGCAAAACTGTTAATGATCTTTCAAAGAGGAGCAGGGAGCAAGCGGAACTATTGAAACAGCAAAATGAAACGCTTGTGAAACTAGGGCAAATCATCATCAAGATAAACCAAGACAAAGACGGATAACAAATCACAATCCACACTTCAAGCCGTCGCCTAATCGGCGAGAATACAAAGTGCTGAACACTACGGAATAAAGTGGAGAAGCGGTGCTTGTTAGTTGCTCCGATTATACATACTCAGGGCACAGGGTACGCACAGACTTGCGACAGTGTGCAGACCTGCACCCCAGAGGTGGGCACGTGGCGATGTCACACAAAGTTTTTCACTGCGTTCAAAACTTTGGCGACCGCCACTCAGGCAGGGGGCAGGCAGGGCGCACAGCACAGCATTATGCGCCCTGCACCCTCAACATTTAATGCTTCGGGCATAAAAAAAGCCCTGCGCACTTCGTGCGTGGGCTTGGGGTGGTAGAGGTCGTCGGTTCAAATCCGGTCACTCCGACCAAAAGCGCTCGGTGCGGTTGTTAAATTAATTACCTAATTGTATCTTATCGACCGCCTGACGGCGTAAATCGTCATAACTGTGCAGATAAATGTTTGTAGTGTCAAGCTTTGTATGTCCGAGTAAGTCAGCAACTGTCTTGACATCCGTTCCGTTAGCGGTCAGCAGACTTGCAAACGTATGACGGAACTTGTGTGGTGTGAGGTGTGGCAAGCCCTCTGCGTGGGTCTTTTTCCATTCCTCATTCTTGCGTATAAACATAGTGTTGTACTCCTCATGATAACGGCGAGGGGAAAGAAAATTCTTGCTTCTTGGATTGCCGAATACAAAATCACAGGTCTGCGGAACGGAAAGCAACAGTTTGTAAGCACTTTCGTTAAGTTCCACATAGCGAAACTTGTGGTTTTTGGTATCGTCAACGAGCCTTGCACAGCCTTTTAAAACAACAACAGTTTGACAAACAAAGATACGGCGTGATTTAAGGTCAACGTTCTCCCACCGCAAGGCGAGAATTTCTTCACGCCTTAAACCTGTCAAGCACTCAAAACGGAACATCTTCATTATTGTGCTGTCACCAGAAGTCAGAAAAGCGGCTTGCTCTGCCGTAAATGATAGCTGTTGCACTGTTTCAGGGCGTTTCCTGCAACGCCTTAACTCAAATGCAGATAGGTCAATAGGCGTGAGCCTGCAAGCATAAGCATATCTCATAATACGCTTTAGGACACTGCGGAGCTTTTTCACTCTGTCAATGCAATATGTATCATCACATTGCTTGATAAGATTATTGAGGTCAGAAAGACCAATTTCTGAAACGTCTTTATCGTTAATGGGCTTGCAATTCTGCTCAATCACATAGTCAGTTTGCTCAGGGTAACGGACAACGCCCTCTAAATAAGAGGGGCGAAAGTCCTTGTAATAAAATTCTTTAAATTTCATGGTAATAACTCCTTTTGCGTGGGTGTTATTTGGGTGTAGTCATTCCATGTATTGGCGTACATGGGTTTATAATGGCTACACTCTTTTTGTTGTAAAAATGCGTGAGGTAGGCTTGAAAGCCTTTTTAAATGCACTGTAGCGGTGCTGTGCGTTGTATTCTTCAAGAAACGTTCTGAGGAGCGTGTCACGCTCAGCAGGGCAACACAGATACACAATCCTTTTATCCTCTCCTTTCTCCTTGCCTATTGTGCCACAGAGCCACAAATAGAACAGGTTGATTTCTTCCTTGCAAATTTCTTTTTGCTTCATGGTGTACCTCCTGATTTATTTATACCATATTTTTACAGCATTGTAAAATTGACGTTTTCTTACGTTAAATATTTTTACTTTATTTTGTTTGGCTTGTTTTGTTTTTTGGGGTTTGGCGTTGGCTTTTACGTTGGTTTTTCTTTATCGTGTCACTTATGCCACGGCTTACGCTGTGGCGGAACGGCAAGCGACCTTGTTCACTGCGTTCACAAGTTCCATTGCCTAAATTTTTAACCTCTTACAGTCGCTTTGCTCCTTTCAGAGTTTAAAAATTTTCCACGTGACACTAACTTTGCGATTTATTTTCAACAAATTTTGACGTTAAGCCGTCCATAAGTGTGAACAATCCCATTTGTGATACCACATGACGAACGTGTGAACACTGTTCACGGATAGCGTGACTATCACAATGCAGGTCAAAATCAACGTTGTATTTACAATAAAATGTACCGCTGTTGTTCTCGGCAGGATATTTGAAACAATACACTATATCATCAATACGCCTTGTAAGCTGTTCAAGCTTGTCTATACCGTCATTACGTTCAGCCGTCTTTTGATAAAGTTCTGTAGGCAGGAACGGCGAAGTTATATATACTTCCGTCCATAACGTCATTTTATTGCTATAACGTGCCGACACTTGCGAACGGTACTTGTCAAGCAGGGTGAGCAAATAACTGTATGAGATACGCCCTCGAAACTCGTCAAGTATTAATATCGGCTCTCCTTGGTAGCCGTCAAAAGGGTGGTCATAGTCGGTCACACGATAGATATTTACATCACCATGCTTTTCACATAGTTCAATGTATGTGTACGATTTTCCGCACCCTGTACCACCAAACAGCCAATGAACTTTAATATCACGTTCGGGCGGTGTGTTGTCCTTACGATACAAATAGAATAGTTCTTCTGTTGCAGTTTTGGACTTGATAGCCTGCGGATATTGCCTATATATATCGTTTGGAGTTTGTCCGCTGTATATCAAATCACGGATATCAGACATTGAAATTAAATCGTTACGCTTGCCTTGACAGCCTTTTATCTCACCGACCTGTGATTTTGCGATTATCTTTTCACCCTTTTCCTCGAACTTACCGACCTTGTTTATATAGTCCTCGACATCTTTTTTGCTTCCTTTTGTAGGCTCTATATGTATCTTTGGATATAGTCGCTTTAGAACAGCGAGGGGGCGAAAATTTGACTTGCTTTCAAAAACACAATGTAGATGTTCAAGCCCCTCGGCACTCTCACATAAAAGAACCGCTCCTGTATGGTTTTCGCCGTCAGCTATCCACTTGTTAAGAATGCTATCGCAAATCTGCTGAGGCGTTAAATCGCAATATTCTGTAGGCTCTTGTGTAAGTATAACAGGCTTGCCCTTATCGTCTTTTATAATATCGCCTGCGGCGTTATGTTCATATGTAATAACGTAACGCGGGTTATTGATAACGCAAAACGTTGATTTACACACAAAACTTGACATATTTTCACCACCTTGTGAACGAAGTTGTTACTAAGTTTAGTAACAGGAAAAAAGCGGCGTATTTACGCCATAAAACACTATTTTGTTACTGTGAACGAAGTCGGGGGTAATACTATACCCCGACTTCATGAGAGTATAGCAGAACGCCAAGAGGGAGAGTAAAAAGGGGATTCTTGAACGGCGTTCCCCTCTTGCAGAGCATTGAAATCATTGAAAGCATTGAAATGTTGAAAACTCTGTAAACTGTTGGTTTCCAACATTCCAACACTTCCAACAATTCCAACACTCAGCAATTCACCCCCAGCCGTCCGCTTGATAGATTACATACATATATCAATTATTAAGAGAATAAGCCAGAGCAAAGAGCAGGGCAACAGAACATAAAGAGCAATAACAGAAAAGAGCATATCATCAAGAATTGAAATACCAAGAAGAATAAGCAAAACAATGCAGAGAAAGACAAGGATAAATGTAAACATAAAAGTACCTCATTTCAGCTTAGATAGAATAATCAGAAATTATTCTGAGATTTAAGTTTACCGAACTTTTCACAAGTACGGCAAGAAAGATTAAAGAGCCTATCATGAAGGGCACAGTGAAATTGATAGTCAAGAGAAAGATCTCTCCGCAATTCACCGAGAGTGTATTCTATTTTCCCATACAGAAGAAAAGCATCAAAAATATTAATAGCTTTACGATATTCACGATAAAGGCGAAGATACTCACGAACATAGTAGTTTGAAATAGTCATTTTCAGCAATCCTTTCAAATTTGATTAAAGATAGACAATAAGAAAAACAAATCCTTACCCGGTGGCTTCTTTAGTGCCGAAACTCTAAAAATAGAGTGCTACCTATTATGCTCACTTTCACGGCTACTACCTACCTTTCGAGACTTTTCCGTTTCAGGCTGTCGTCATTCACCGATTTAATCGTAGTTATCTTTTTGTCTATATTAAGTATACACTATATCTAGTCCATGTGCAATGGATATAGTGTAAAGTATTTATTAAATAATTATTAACTGGATATAGTGTATATTGTGGTTGACAAATTACAATAGATATAGTATAATGTAGAAAAGGTGGTGAGGTAATGGCGGTATCAGAAGCAAAGAAGAAAGCAAATGCAAAATGGAACGCAGAAAATCTCGAAAAGATACAGTTTTATGCTCCAAAGGGGTTTAATCAGATGATTAATGACCGAGCAAAAGAGCTAAGGTTATCAAAAGCAGGATATCTCAAAAAGGTTATCACTGATGAGATAAAATCAGCAGAGGACAGCCACATTGTAATAAAGACACATACGGACGAGGGGTGAGAACATGGGTTTAATTGAAATGAGTGAAACAGCAGTTGCAACGGCTGTTGTGATAGCAATAGTTGCTATCATAATCAACATAATATTGTTTGTTGCGATTATCTGCACAGCAGGAAACACGGAAAAGACCTATAAAGAATTGCAGGAAACCAACAAGCGACTTGAAATGATGAACAAGAACTTGTTAGACACTAATATGATACTGATTAATAGATTTAGTCAGGGCAATAATTACAACAAAGACAACAACAACTCGCAGTGAGCCTCACGGCAACCACTGCGAGTTGTTTCATTACCAAGCATTTTTACGCTTGCGAATAGATTTCTTTTGCTTTCGGTCAAGTGGCTGTGTGTTAGGCTCTATGCCCTCACGATTAACGAGTATTTCTTCATCGGACAAGTATTCCTTGTTGAGCATATTCGTGACAAGCTGTGATGTATCGTAGAGCTGACGGCGTTTATTTGTCTGTAGATACGTTCTATTGTACATCTGTGCAGGTGTATAAGCCTTATTTTCCGAATAGAGTTCGTATTCCTCTATATCATAGGTGTAACCTGTCTGTATACGACAAAATGGGTGCTTGAAATGCGTATGGCAAGCGGTCACGTCTGCGGTGATGTCCCTAATTTGTTTGTCAAGCAAGTTGAAACGTTGTACTGTTGCATATATCATCATACGCCTTTTACGACATTGGCAAAGGTGTTGAAACAGCGGTTTAGGAACAGCACATTTACCGCCTGAGAAGTCACGGCTATTGAATATAGTGCCTATTTCATCAATAAGCACAAGAGTGTTTTTAGGAGCGTTGAGGATATCTTGTGCAGTGTTTAAGGTGAGTATCTCCGTATAATCGGGGAAGTTTTTGATGTTAATATTTGTCAAAATATGCAACTGCGGATATTTGCGACAGAGTTCATAAGCTTCAGCGACCATAAGCGAGGTTTTACCTGCTCCGAATTTGCCGACAAAGAGATGTATACCCCAACCGTTGAAAATCTGCGACCAATTAAAATATAAAGCCGTAGCCTTATCATAAGCAGTATAAGCCGCCAAGGACGGCAGGCGTACGAAGTAATCGAAAAGAACCATTTATTTATCACCCCAATTAAAAATAAAATAAAGTATAACAGAAATAATGTACAAAGCAAGAATAGTCCACACGGCTATCACCTCCGAGGATTGAAAAATCGTATCATAGCATTGTATAGCATTTTCCACAGCAGAAACAGCATAATGCAGGCAAAGACAAATTCCAAGCACAACACGCCGAACTGTTTCCACGTCTTTATAACGTCAATGGCGGCGAGGTCACAGCCAAGAAGCTTTAAAAGCTGATAGCAAGCGTTTTGAACATCATATAACACATTTACCACCCCTCTTTCTCAGGCTCTTGCTTGTCGCTCTGTGGCGTGTTCTGTGGCTGTTCAGCCGATTGTTTTTTTAGCTCCTGTTCCTCGTATAGTGCTTCAATAAGCCGTTTGCGAGGGAGCGACAAGTCTTTTTCAGATTTAAAAGTGTGGATATCTATGAAGAACACCACAACTCCAAGAACTGCACTAATAGCCAAAATGACTATTAGTGACAGAACGAATAATTTTAATATTGCAACCATTTTAACAACTCCTTATGTATTGTGGAAAAGATATTTTAGCAGAGCAACAGAGCAGGATATAACAAACAATCCTATAATCATTGCACCTACTGTGAAACTAAATTCACCGAAACGAATACGCAAACACATTAAGTGTTGAATTGAAACAAAAAGCGACTTCATAAGTGAAAACCAATCCATTTTGCACACCCTATTTCAAGACCCATTTAACAACGCATATTGCTAACATGACAACAAAGAACGAGATCAGGATAGTTAAGAACGTTGTGGGCAAGATACCGATACTTGCAGTTAAGAACTTGAAGAAATCGGACGAGCCGTCAAACACTGATTTAATGCTGTCAAGTCCGAAATCTACAGAGCCGAAATTTTCATCAAGCTTTTTTTGTTCCTTGTACTTATCGAAATCGTCAGGTTTAAGGGTATTATCTGTGCCGCCTTGCTCCCACATATTATAGTCTTGTACGCCCTTTGCAGTACGTTTGAAATCAAGAGGGCTGTCACCTACAGTTACACCGCCGACCTTATGAGGTTCAAATTTTGGATAGTCCTTGAAAGACCAATCCTCAGAAATGACGGAATAATAATCATAGAAATTTTTGTTTATAACAGGCTGTTCAGTAGAACCGAAATTCATAGGATATTCTTTTGTACTCTCTAAGGCGAGCGATGAGCAATCGGACTTGAAAAAGGACGGATAAGCCGTCCAACCATATTCAGAAATACGGACGATATGACCGAGAACAACTATATTATAACTGTCTGATTTATGTTTTTCAAAATCAATGTTGTGCAAATCAATAGTAACATTTCTGAGAGGAGTATTATTACTATCACGTTCAAGCAAGAAACAGTTTGAAATGCCTGTTGCGTTTGCCCATTGTTCGGACACTGGGACCATATCAGGACCAGTTGCAGGTTCAGAAGATAAGCTATCATCAACGTCAAGTGTTTCATTTTCATAGTAAAGATAGTGGAGATTATCTTGAGCGGCGGTGTAAATAGCGTGTTCGGACATAGTTTTAATATCACTGTCTTTATATTCACTTGGAACGACAAAACAAGTGAACTGATATGAATACGTATAAGCACCGCTTATTGGTTTACTTGCGTTTAAAAAAGCGTCTGTCAATTTAACAGTAACGGCAATAGTGTTTGTTTCGACCTCTTGTCCGTCATTGCTTGCACCCGGAGCAATAAGTGTTCCCTTACGCACAAGACCAGTTTTTAAAGAGGGGGAGTAATCGACAGTAAAGGGAACTGGCGGAGCGTTAGGGTCAGGGGGTTCTAACTCGTTTTCAAGATTATCGAAATCATATACTTTTGTATGAAAATATACTTTAACTGTTGATTGAACATAGTCATTAAGATTTAATAAACCTTTACATTCGGATTTTGTAAACCCACTAGGTTTAGCAACATTCCAACCGCCATAACCGACAGATTCAGTATTATTATCAGATGAATCAAATTTAAAAAGAAAACGCTGTGAGTCATAAGCAAAAGCAGAACCAAACAAAAATTGATTATTTGTAAAGCTATAATATGCAATAGCGGTAGGGTCAAAGTAAAGAATATTAGATTCTGATGTGCCGTCAGATTTTTTGCCATAGACAGCTATATAATTATCAGTTTTCGAGATAGTTGACTGATAGCGATTATAAACATCAGTAAAGTGCGGAATGTCAGAAGATTTACTAACAACATTCCATTTAACGCTTGACAAGTCATTTTTAGTTACAGTATCATCAGCGAACGCAGGAACGGCACAGCAGACCATAAGAACCATAGCGGAGAGGATTGACACAAACCGCCGAAGTTTTGTTTTCATATTTTTTCTCCTTTCTAAAATAATCAACAAGATAACAAACAGAAAAAATAAGATGATGTATAATAAACTCCAAAAGAAAAGACAAAGTAAATCCAAATAAAGCAGTTTGTTTAGGTGTAGTAAAGGGATATGAAATTATACTATTAAAAGTAATTACATGAAAAACTATAAAGGGGGCAATGAAAAGCCAAGTATCAAGCATACAAAACATAAAGTTAATTATATGAAATAGTTTTCTATTCATGTACCACGGAACACTTGACAGGTCATTTTTAGATACTGTATCAACATTTTTCATTTTGTTTTCTCCTTTCTATAAATAAAAATGCGGAGCGGATTAACCGCCCCGCACAAGCGAGATATACGGCTTACTTATGTGTAAGCTTTCTGATAACGCCGATTGCAACACCGAGGAGCGATGCACCTACAAAGACCATGACAAGCGGATTGCTTGTCATAAGTGTCCACACCTGTGACACAAGATCAGTGATTGTTGATACACCCGAAGTAATAGCAGTTGTTTCACCTGCAAGAACTGAAATAGGCATAATTTAATCTCCTTTCTTACTTGATTATGTCAATACTTTCAACAACGATTTTATCAACACCGCCGAAAGTACGAACGCCATAGTTTATATTTATTTTGCTATCTATCAAAGCCGCAGAGTTTGGAAAAACCTCTTGCAGAATAGACGGCGATACTTTAGCGGTATGGACTTCATAACCTGTTACACTATCGTCTTTACTTTCCTTTAGGCAAAACAACGAGAAATTTTCCCACTTTTTGCCCGTAGCCTTGATAACACCGCTATTTTTCTTGAAACCTTTTACAATATACATCTTGCATACCTCCGAAATTAATTAATAATTTGTTGTAGTTCTCTTGACTACAGTTATATTATATAACATTAAGCAAACGGCGTAAATGCTTGTAATATTTCTTGTCAATGTATAATTTGTTAAAATACCGCACTAACAAACTAAACATTTTGTAATATTTCTATGCACAATAAAACCGCCGATATTTAAAAGAAATGCGGCGGTTTATATCCTAAAAATTTCTATTTGTGTTTGGGGTGGTAGAGGTCGTCGGTTCAAATCCGGTCACTCCGACCAATATGTAAAAACGGCTTTCCATTATTGTGGAGAGCCGTTTTTGTCGAAATATTATAATATAAGAAAAAGCTCCGACAGCAAATCGGAGCCTTTGGTTTTATATTACATCTTTGCAAGCTTTGCAAATTCTGCTTTCAGTGCAGGATAGATCTCTGTGTAAAGCTTGTAGTATTTCTCATACTCAGGTACTCGCTCTGCTTCAGGCTGCTGTACCTTGTCGGTCTTTACTACTGCCTTACAAGCTTCCGGTACTGATGAGTAAATGCCTGCGCCTGTTGCTGCAAGAAGTGCTACACCAAGGGCTGGACCTTCTTTCGATGAAGCTGTTTTTACAGGGCAGTTGTAAAGATCTGCGAGCATTGATCTCCACAGCGGTGAGCTTCCGCCGCCTCCGCAAGCCATCATGTCAGATACGTTGATATCCATTTCTCTGAATACCTCAATGCAATCTCTCAGGGAGTATGATACGCCCTCCATTACTGCTCTCAGCATATCACGCTTTGTGTGCATTGCGGAAAGTCCGAAGAATACTCCTCTTGCGTCAGGGTCAAGATGCGGTGTTCTTTCGCCCATGAGATATGGCAGATAGAGAAGTCTGTTTGCACCAACAGGCACTTTCTCTGCTTCCTTATCCATGAGATAATATTCGTCAACACCCATGCACTTTGCTGTTTCTTTCTCTGCATTGCAGAAATTATCCCTAAACCATTTCAGCGAAAGTCCTGCGCCTTGTGTAACACCCATAACGTGCCATGCGTTCGGCACTGCTGCACAGCAGGTGTGAACTCTGCCCTTTGGGTCGATAGAGATAGAAGAAGTGTGTGCAAATACGACGCCTGATGTTCCGATAGTTGTGAATGCCTTACCGTCCTCTGCAACGCCTGTTCCGATAGCCGCAGCGGCATTGTCGCCTGCTCCGCCTACTACTATAGTACCCTCTTTAAGTCCTGTAAGCTCAGCCATTTTCTTTGTGACCTTGCCTGTTACCTCGCATGACTCGTAAACCTTGCCCAGCATTGACATATCAATGCCAAGCGTATCGCAGACTTCCTTTGACCAGCAGCGGTTTGGCACGTCAAGAAGCTGCATACCGCTTGCGTCGGAAACCTCTGTTGCATATTCGCCAGTGAGGATAAATCTCAGATAGTCCTTTGGCAGAAGAATGTGTCTGCACTTTTCATATATATCAGGCTCGTTGTTCTTTACCCAAAGGATTTTCGCAGCCGTCCAGCCTGTGAGGGCAGGGTTTGCTGTTATCTTGATGAGTTTTTCTCTGCCTAGCTTTTCGTTCATTTCTTCAACTTCCGCAGCAGTTCTCTGATCGCACCAGATTATGGACTTTCTAAGCACGTTGTTGTCCTTGTCAAGCATAACAAGTCCGTGCATCTGACCTGAGATACCAACACCTGCAACGTCCTCTTTATTTACGCCGCTTTTGGTCATAACAGCCTTGATAGTGTTTATCATTGCGTTTGCCCAGTCAGCAGGATCCTGTTCTGCATAGCCGTTTTTAGGCTGATACATAGGATATTCAATAGTTACAGAAGAAATAACAGTACCCTTTTCGTCAAAAAGCACCGTCTTAGTGCCGCTTGTGCCGCAGTCTACGCCGATTACATAAGCCATAGTTTTTACTCCTTTATAATATGTATAGTATCATTTGTTTTTGCTAAAACGATTACATTAATTATACAATATTTCTCTCTGAAATGCAATACCCATAAAACGTTTTCGCAAAATTTATCTGCACATAAAAAAAGGACGGTGGGGCTACCGTCCTATAAGTTTGTTGAAAGACCTGGCGAACTTGTTGGCGGGACGTCGTGTCTGCGTTATTGGCAGGGTACGGTCTTATACCGCCATTTTAAGTCTAGTCTGCTTTCTCAAGCACAAAGAATGTGCTGTTGTTTTCGCTTTTCATTTCCTTTATAGCCCAGCCTGCCGCGATCAGACTGTTGAGCTTTTCAACTCGCTGAAATCTGTCCATATCCGGGGCTTTTCCATCATGGGCTTTGTCCTCATTTCTTGAAACATAAAATATCTTTTGCATATATATCCTCTTTCCCTGAGAGTGACAATTGTTCCCCGATTTTTTTACAACTGTCGCATTTTATTAATTACATTATACTACACAAATATGGAGATTTCAAGGAATACCAAAAATTTTAACCTCTTTTTAACGCTTTAGTATTATTCTGATTTTTCATGCTTTTCAGTGCTTATTATATATAACGGCATAGGTAAGGTGAAAAAATGCACGTTTTCAGGGCAGCTTTATGTGCTGATATGTACAAAAACTTATGACGAGTGAGTATTTTTATATGACAGCCCTTGACTTTTTTTTATAAAAGGCATATAATATTATTATTAATTTATATATTTATAGTCTTTATAAATAATGAAACTAAGAAACTAATTTATATGGAGGGTTTAACAATGGGTAGAGTATATAACTTCAGCGCAGGTCCTGCTGTACTCCCTGAGGAAGTGCTTAAGGAAGCTGCCGATGAAATGCTCGATTATAAGGGCACAGGTATGAGCGTAATGGAGATGAGCCACCGTTCCAAGGCGTTCGATGACATCATCAAGGAAGCTGAAAAGGACATCAGAGATCTTATGGGTATCCCTGATAACTATAAGGTGCTGTTCCTTCAGGGCGGTGCATCTCAGCAGTTCTCAGCCGTTCCTATGAACCTTATGAAGAACAAGAAAGCGGCTTACATAATCACAGGTCAGTGGGCTAAGAAGGCTTATCAGGAGGCTCAGAAATACGGCGAGGCTGTTGCTGTGGCTTCTTCTGCTGACAAGACTTTCTCTTATATCCCTGATTGTTCAGATCTGGATATCCCAGAGGACGCTGATTATGTTTATATCTGCGAAAACAATACTATCTATGGTACAAAGTACAAGACTCTGCCTAACACAAAGGGTCACACACTTGTTGCAGACGTTTCTTCCTGCTTCCTGTCTGAGCCTGTTGACGTAACAAAGTACGGCGTTATTTACGGCGGCGTTCAGAAGAACGTTGGTCCTGCCGGCGTTGTTATTGCTATCATCAGAGAAGATCTTATCACTGACGATGTTCTCGAGGGAACACCTACAATGCTCAAGTGGAAAACTCAGGCTGACGCTGACTCTCTTTACAATACACCTCCTTGCTATGGCATCTACATCTGCGGCAAGGTATTCAAGTGGATAAAGAAAATGGGCGGTCTTGAGGCTATGAAGGCTCACAACGAGAAAAAGGCTAAGATACTTTATGATTATCTTGACCAGAGCAAGCTCTTTAAGGGTACAGTAGTTCCTGAGGACAGATCTCTTATGAACGTTCCATTCGTAACAGGCGACGCTGAGCTTGACAAGAAGTTCGTTGCTGAGGCTACAGCAGCGGGCTTTGTAAACCTCAAGGGTCACAGAACTGTTGGCGGTATGAGAGCGTCTATCTACAATGCAATGCCTATCGAGGGCGTTGAAAAGCTTGTTGAGTTCATGAAGAAGTTCGAGGCTGAGAACGCATAAGCGTAACCTTATTATAAGAGAGGGTAATTTACAATGTATGAGATAAAGACATTAAATAAGATCGCTGCCTGCGGTACTGATATCTTTGACAAGGCTAAGTACACAGTAAGCGACAATGCTGAAAATCCTACCGCTATAATGGTACGTTCAGCAAAGATGCACGATATGGAAATGCCTGAGAGCCTGCGTGCTATTGCAAGAGCAGGCGCTGGCGTAAACAATATTCCGGTTGAGAAGTGCGCAGAGCAGGGAATCGTTGTATTCAACACACCTGGCGCAAACTCAAACGCTGTTAAGGAACTTGCTATTTGTGCGCTTCTTCTTTCTTCAAGAAAGATAACAGAGGCTGCTGCATGGGCTGCTTCACTTAAGGGCACTCCTGACGCTCCAAAGACGGTTGAGGGCGGCAAGTCTAAGTTTGCAGGTCCTGAGATATTGGGCAAGACACTTGGTGTAATCGGTCTTGGTGCTATCGGCGGAAAGATCGCAAATGCTGCTGTTGCACTTGGCATGGACGTTATCGGCTATGACCCGTTCCTTTCAGTAAACGCAGCTATCCAGCTCGAGCCTGCTGTAAAGGTAACTGCTGATATCAACGATATCTACAAGAATAGCGATTATATCACTATCCACGTTCCTTATACACCTGACACAAAGAACACTATCGACGAAGCTCAGATAGCAATGATGAAGGACGGCGTTCGTCTTATCAACCTTGCAAGAGGCGAGCTTATCAACAGTGCGGCAGTTGTAAAGGCTATCAAGGACGGAAAGGTTGCAAAGTATGTAACAGACTTTGCAGATGATGTTGTTCTTGGCGAGGAGAATGTTATCGTTCTTCCACACCTTGGCGCTTCCACACCTGAGTCTGAGGACAACTGCGCAACAATGGCTGCTCACGAGCTTATCGACTATATCGAGAAGGGAACTATCAAGAATTCTGTAAACTTCCCTAATGCAGAGCTTGCTAAAACAGGCGACCACCTTGTTTGCGTGCTTCACAAGAACGTTCCTGCACTTATCGCACAGATCACATCTGTTGTATCTGACAAGGGCGCAAATATCGAGAACCTTGTAAACAAGTCTAAGAAAGACTGGGCTTACACAATGCTCGATGTTACAGGCGATGTTGACGCTGACGCTTTCAAGTCTATCGATGGCGTTGTTGGCGTAAGAGTTCTTTAATTGTTGATAAAAGAAATTTTATATGCAGCAATGAGGCTGCCCACGGACGAGTTGCGTCTTGGGCAGCCTTTTTTGATACAAAAAGCTATAATTTAAGTGAAAAATGGAGGAATTTAAAATGGACAAACTTATAACAGCAATTTTATTTATCGGAATACCAATGGCACTGACTCAGCTTATTTACAGGATAATTGACCACAAGGGTAACAAGACCGCAAAGCTTGCTGAGCGTTTTCCTGTGCTTGTGAAAAGAAAGTTTCTTGTGCAGATAGGCGGAGCAATGGCGTTCGTTACCGTGTTCGGGCTTATCTCGCTTCTGCTTGACCTGCCTATCAAGGTGTTTTTCATTGTGTGCGGAGTTGTAGTGGGTGTGATAAACGGAATGGCGGTCACGCTTATGTACAGGGATTGATCAGTTGCAACGTGGCAACTGATGAAAAAAAGCTGTCAGCATTTTTTGCCGACAGCTTTTTATGTATGCTTATTTCTTTCTGAATACCACAAGCTTGCTGATGACATAGTTAAGTATCAGCACAACAACGTTTGCCACTATCTTTGTTACCCAATAGTTGAAGCTGAGAAGTGAGTAGCCAAGCCACATCATGAACATTTCTACGAGAAGAGTGAATATCCTTCCGCCGTAAAATGAAGCCGCTTCGGAGATTATCGCCTTTTTGCCCTCTGCTTCAGACTCGAAAACCCATATCCTGTTTGTGACATATGCGAATGTTACTGCACATATCCATGATATGACGGTGCTTGTGGTGGAAACACCGCCCTTGCCTATGCCTGCCTGCTCCAAAAGTACTTTTGAGATGCCTGCGGTCACAAAGCTCACTGCGGTGGTGAGTACGCCGAAAAACAGATACAAAAGCATTTCCTTGTTTTTGACGTAAAAGGGTCTGAACCAACCGAATATCTTCCAGTCCATTATTTTGTCGAAAATGTCCTTATCTTTCTTTGCCATTTCTGTTATCTCCTTTTGTGCATATGAATATTATGAACACAAAGAATATTATAACTCTTTTACATCGTTTTTTCAATAATACTGTTGCAATTGGTTAAAAAATATGTTATGATAACTATATGTAGTCAGTTTTCATGACTGCCTTTAGTGCTATTTTTATAACTAGGGCAGCAAATTTATACTCTGACCTGAAAGGATAATTTTATTTTATGAAAGTTGTTATCATCGCTGTGCTTCTTATGCTGTCTGCTATTTGTTCCGCAACGGAGACAGCGTTTTCTTCATGCAACAGGATAAGGCTTAAAAAACTTGCAGACGACGGAAACAAGTCTGCAAAGAAGGCAATGAACATATGCGATAATTTTGACAAGGCACTCACTGCCATACTTGTGGGAAACAATGTGGTGAACATTTCTTCATCATCACTGGCGACTGTGCTTTTTACTGAGAAATTCGGCAAGGGAAGCGTGGGTCTGGCTACTGTAGTCATGACAGTGCTTGTGCTTATTTTTGGTGAGATCTTGCCTAAGAGCCTTGCAAAGGAAAATTCTGAGCGGTTTTCTATTCTTATGGCGGCTCCGCTTTCCGCATTCATGTTCATCATCACACCTATTACGGCTATCTTTATGGGCATAAAAAGCGGTGTTTCAAAGATTGTGGGCAACAAGAACAGCGAGCCGTCTGTTACTGAGGAAGAGCTTAAATATATCATAGACGAGATTCAGGACGAGGGCGTACTTGAAGAGCAGGAGTCGGAGCTTGTGCGTTCGGCACTTGATTTTGACGAAATAACCATAAGCGAGATACTTGTTCCGAGAGTAAATATCGAGGGTGTTGAGCTTCATGAGGATATGGAGAGCATAAAAAAACGCTTTGTGCAGACAAAGTTTTCAAGGCTTCCTGTGTATGACAAGGATATAGACCACATTGTGGGACTTATCCACCAGGCTGACTTTTTTGAAATGTATCTCAAGGGCAAGACGGACATAAGCATTATAATGAACAAGCCACTTTACATAACCGAAAACCGCAAGATCTCTGAGATCTTGAAGCAGATGCAGCGCAAAAAGGTGCATATGGCGGTGGTGCTCGACCAATATGGCGGTACTGAGGGCATTTGTACTCTTGAGGATATCATAGAGGAGCTTGTGGGCGAGATCTATGATGAAAGCGACGAGGAGGATACCTCCCTTGTGAAAATAAGCGACGGTGTTTATGAGGCGTCGGCGGAGCTTTCGGTATCGGATTTTCTTGAGAGGATAGGACTGCCGGAGGACACTATCGAAACCGAAAGAACATCTCTCGGTGGCTGGATAATGGATATGCTTGACAGACTTCCTGAGCAGAATGAAGTTATAAGCTGTCCGCCTTTTGAGATGACAGTGAAAATGGAGGACGAACAGAAAATAGACAGGATACGCTTCAAGATATCCGAAGAGGAGCTTGAAAGCAAGAAGGCGGAGGAAGAAAATGCCTAAGCAGATAAAGAAAGAGCAGATAAAAAAGTCAGAACTTATATACAGAAAATGGTCTGTTGCAGGGCTTGCGGCAGCGGCTGTGTTCATGGGCTTTATGGCAGGGCTTATGAGCATGATAGTGAAAACCGAGGGGGCAAAGGTGCCAACGATAGTGCTTTTTGCGGCGTTCATTATCTACACGGCAGTGTCGGTGGTATGTGCGGTGCTTGGAGTGAAAAGCTATGTAAAGGACGACTGCGGAGTGTGCCTTTTTCAGGGCATAGTACATATTTACAGCGTTATAGCCTGCGTAATGAATGTGAGAATGGCATTTATAATACTGTTCTCAGCGTTAGGCTCGCAATCGGGGGTAGATACCCTTATAGGAAGCCAATCGCAGAACGAATTTATACAAAGTCAGTATGCAAGCTGGATATGCCTAGCCATTGCTACTCTGTTCTCAGTGATACTTGGTATTTTGGCGGTAGTATGGCTTGTGAAAAATAAAAAGAACTGATAAATCGGCTTTGCGTAGGGGCGACCTTGGGTCGCCCGTTATTTCGTATGTTTCACAGCATACAGGTCTTAGAAAATCATATAATAAGGAAGAAGAAAAATAATGTTTTTGCTTATACTTGTAGTTGTATGCTACACAATATGTTCCCTTAGCGACAAGTACGCCGTTTCAACGGCAAAATTCAACGGCGATGAGCTTGGATTCTTAATGGCGGCGGCAACGGCTGTTTTCATGGCTTGCTGTCTGCCTTTCCTCGACAGGACTATTACGCTTAGCTGGCAGTCCTTTGCGGCGATAGGTCTGCTGTGCTTGTCGAAGATCCTTGAATTTAAGCTTTCGGCTATTATCCTTGATGAAATATCAGCCTTTGAGCTTAAGGCTTGGCTTGGTATCACCCTTTTCATGTCCTATGCAACGGATATTTTCCTTGGTGAAAAGCCGAGCATTTTCAAGTTCCTTTTTATCGTGCTTACTGTTGCAGGACTTGTTTTTATCGCAAAATCAGGCAGAACGGACAGCGGCAATATAAATTACCGCAGGATAGTTGTTCCTCTGGTGTTCTATCTTTTGGCAAGATACGGCTACGGCATAGTTGTAAGAGCGTCGGAGAATTACATATCCTCGACTATGGCGCTGTTCTTTGCGCTTATACTTATGGCTATCATACTTCTGCCGAGGGCGAAGCCTTTGGAGATATTCAAGAAAAATCAAAAGGGCGCATGGGTGGTCGTGCTTACAAAGATCCCGAATGTGGCAGGTCTGCTTGCGGAGAACGCTGTTATTGCTGTGAGCCTTGCGAGTGCGTCATTTATCCAGCCTATGATACTGTGTTCGCTGTTTGTTATAGCGCTCATAAGAAAAGAGCCTATCACAAAGCTGAGATTTATCGGCAGTGTTATTTGTATGGCGGGCATAATAGGATTTCAAATATGTTAAAAAACAAAACGTCGGACGTTTTCAAATTCGTCCGACGTTTTGTTGTCTGAAAGTTTACAGAAAGAAAGTGAGCGACCAGAGGTCGCCCCAACATCTTGATGTTATGTTTATCTTTCGGTATTATACATTGCGGCAAACCAGTAATCTTCTTCAAGATAGCTTGTGTCTTTCTTGCCCCATGTAATTTTTATTTTCACAAGACAGCCGTCAATATCCTTTTTTGGAAGCTCAAGCTTTTTTGACTCCTTGGCAAGCACCTTTCCGTCATAGCTGTAGACAGTGTAAAGCACATCACCGAGCCTGTCCCCTGTGGCTTCTACGGACATAGGGGTTTTAAGGGTAACATTGCCGTCCTTATCTACATCTGCCTTTATATTAAATGACGGTACAGAGGAGAGCAGATCTTCAAAGCTCTTTTCAGCGGAAAGGCTCTCGCTCTTGCCATTGCAGTATCGTGTCTTTTCAGTGCCGGAAAGCTCATATTTGCTTCCGTCACAGGTCAGCACAACTGAACCTTTCTCCACCTTCGGGGTTATATTTATCACAAGGGCGCAAGCCAAAAAGATAACGGCGGTAAGCAGACCTACAAGTATTTTCCTTTTCATTATTATCACCAATGCTATTATATCACCTTTTGGAATAATAATCAAGGGCAGTGTTTGAAAATGAGATCAAGCAAATGAGTTGTAAATGTACAATAAAATATATAAAAAACTATTGACAAAATCAAAAATATAGGTTATAATAACCTCATAGTAAAAGAGAGTAGCTGGCGGAGAGATCCGTTTATGTTTGCGTCAGTACGTTCCGATGTGGGACCGCTGCATATCTAAACGGCGAGACTTTTATTGATTAAATTGCCACAGGCGCAGTTTACCCAATAAACGTCTTGCCGATTTTTTATGCGTTTATTTTACTGAGCCTATGAGAAAAGGAGGCTTAGAAGGGTATATCGGCAGCGACTACAGGAAAAAATAAAAAAGGTGGTATTTTATGAAGCAGTATCAGAAAAAACTTGACCAGCTTTACACTGAGTTTTCATCAGGTGAAAATGGTCTTTCAACTGAGCAGGCAGTGAAAAACTGCGAAAAGTTCGGACGAAATGTTATCACGGAGGGCAAGAAAAAGTCCATTCCTATGATTTTTTTAGAGCAGTATAAGGACTTCCTTGTGCTTATACTCATTATTGCTGCGATAGTTTCAGCTTTCATGAAAGACGTTGAGAGCTGTGCGGTAATTCTTGTTGTTATCACAATGAACGCTATTTTGGGTACAGTTCAGACCGTCAAGGCTGAAAAGTCACTGACGAACCTTAAAAAGCTTTCTGCACCAACAGCTAAGGCGCTTCGTAACGGCGAAAAGGTCATTATCCCCTCTGAGGAGATCGCAGTGGGCGACATTCTTCTTATCGAGGCAGGCGACCAGATATGTGCAGACGGACGACTCGTAGAGTGCGCTTCTGTACAGGTGAACGAGTCTGCGCTTACAGGCGAGAGCGTTAATATCGACAAGGATATGAGCGATATAGAGGGCGAAAAGCCTCTTGCTGAACGTGCTAACATGGTTTATTCAGGCTCTTTTGTCACATACGGCAGAGGAAAAATGCTTGTCACTGAGGTTGGTATGGACACTGAGGTGGGCAAGATAGCTTCGCTTATCCAAAACGCATCAGAGAGAAAAACGCCTCTTCAGAACACGCTTGACGAGTTCGGCAAGAAGCTTTCCATTGCTATACTTATTGTCTGTGCAGTAGTGTTCGGACTTAGTGTGCTTCGTGGCGGCAAGCTTATGGATTCGTTCATGTTCGCTATCGCACTTGCTGTTGCGGCTATTCCTGAGGCTCTCAGCTCTATCGTTACTATTGTGCTTTCTTTCGGTACACAGAAAATGTCAAAGGAAAACGCTATCATAAGAAAGCTTCAAGCTGTTGAGGGCTTGGGCAGTGTTTCTGTAATATGCTCTGACAAGACCGGTACTCTTACTCAGAACAAGATGACAGTTAGAAAAATAATGGTAGACGGCAGGATAATCGACACTGACGCTGTTGATCTTGATGATGAAAAGGTCAAGACTATGACAAGAGCCATGATACTTTGCAACGATTCAAGCTGTAAGGACGGCGTTGAGATAGGCGACCCTACAGAAACGGCGCTTATCAATTTTGGCACAAAGCTTGGTATCGACACTGACAAGGTGAGGGAAGATCTCCCTAGAATTTCTGAGATACCATTTGATTCAGACAGAAAGCTTATGTCAACTCTGCACGTTATCGACGGCGAGAAGGTGCTTTATGTAAAGGGTGCGGCTGACGTTCTTATAAACAGGATAACTTCAAGCGACGAGGAAAAGGCTGTTATAACCCAGCGTGTGGCAGAGCTTTCGGAAAAAGGTCTGCGTATACTTGCATTTGCAGAGAAAAAATTCGACAAAGATACCGTATGTCCAGAGGACGAGGACGGATTGGAGTTTGTCGGTCTTATTGCTATGATGGATCCTCCGAGAGAGGAATCAAAGGCGGCTGTTGCGGAATGCCGCAAGGCAGGCATAAAGCCAGTCATGATAACAGGCGACCATATCGTTACGGCTTCGGCTATTGCCCGTGAGATAGGTATTCTTGACGACAACTCAAAGGCTGTTGAGGGTCACGAGCTTGACGCTTATTCAGACGAAGAGCTTGTTGACTTTGTAAAGGACAAGGCTGTTTACGCTCGTGTTACACCTGAGCATAAAATAAGGATCGTAAAGGCTTGGCAGGCAAACGGCTGTATAGTTTCCATGACAGGCGACGGTGTGAACGACGCACCTGCGTTAAAGCAGGCTGATGTGGGCGTTGCAATGGGCATCACAGGAACTGAGGTTTCAAAGGACGCTGCCTCAATGGTGCTTGCAGACGATAACTTTGCAACTATAGTCAAGGCCATAAGAAACGGCAGAAACATTTACGAGAACATTAAAAAGGCTATACTCTTCCTGCTTTCGGGCAACTTTGCGGCAATTCTTGTGGTGCTTTTCAACTCACTGCTTGGACTTCCTGTTCCGTTTGCGGCAATACATTTGCTGTTTATTAATCTGCTTACAGACTCGCTTCCTGCTATCGGTTTGGGTCTTGAACCTCACTCTGAAGAGGTCATGAAACGCAAGCCAAGAAACGCAAATGAATCTATACTCACACGTCCTTTTCTGGGCGAGATCGCATTGTATGGCATAGTTATAGCGATAGCGGTAGCTTTGGCTTTCCTTATGGGAAACAAGACAAGCGCAGCTCTTGGTATGACGATGGCATTCGCAGTGCTTTGCTCTGCAAGATTGTTCCACGGATTCTCCTGCAAGAAAAAAGGTCCTGTTATCTTCTCAAAGGACTTTTTCAACAACAAGTTCGGTCTTATGGCGTTCGGTCTTGGAATGGTATTTTTAAACTCCGTTCTGCTCGTTCCACCGCTTAAAGGACTTTTCAAGATAGCAGACATGACAGGTATGCAGTTTGCATGGATATACATTCTAAGCTTTGGCTCTATGCTCGTTATCCAGCTTATAAAGGCGATATTCTTTACAAAGTCTGAAAAGTAAGGCTGTAGAGTTATCTTATAAAAGTTTCATAGGTGGGCGACCTTAGGTCGCACCTACGCAATAAAAATAACCGCTCTTCGTGATGTCACGGGGAGCGGTTTTGTTTTACATATCTTCGCAAGGCAGCCAAATGCCGTCCTCTTTATGAAGTATCCTCTGATTTTCAGATCCTCTGAATTTCAGTGAGATGTTTTTCTTTTCGAGAACAAATTCGCCGTCAACGAGGTAGTCAATAAGGCTCAGCATTTCGTCTGTGTACTGTGTTCTGTATGGGGACTTTGAGCTTGCAAGCAGGTCAGTTTCAAGGGTACAGCCTGTGTAGCACCACACGTCCTTGTCGGGAAGCTCGGTTTTCACACGGCGGAGGAGCTTTGTAAGCTCAGGCTGGTTCTCAGGCTCCATAGGCTCGCCGCCAAGGAGCGTAAGTCCTTTTATATAGTCCTTTGAGAGGGCGTTAAGTATCTCGTCTGCGGTGGTATCGGTGAAAGGCTTGCCGTAGTCAAAGTTCCAAGTGTCAGGCTGAAAACAGCCCTTGCAGTGGTGTCTGCAACCTGATACGAACAGCGTGACCCTCACTCCTGAGCCATTGGCGATATCGGTTTTCTTTATCTCACAATAATTCATTTTCCGCTCCTTTCATACATACAACGCAGGGCAATACGATTTTGTATTGCCCCGATAGTCATATGCTGTTTGCTGTTTTATGTCAGTAATAATGTTCATTATTTTGGGATTTTGCAGTTTTGAGTTTTTGAGTTTTCCTTGCTATAATGTTCATTTTTTTGACGAGTTTTGATTTTTGAACTTTTGAGTTTTAACGGCTATAATGTTCAAAATTTTGCGATTTTGGCTGAAAAAATTTTTGGGTTTTCAAGGATGTTCACTTTTTTTGAAAATCGCTCAAAAAAATTTTTGGGTTTTTGAAAATTTAATGCTTCGGATTTTGCAGTTTTGAGTTGTTTATTTTGATTTTAAAATGGAACAAACAGGGCTGTTTTTGTCCCGATTTTATTAGTTTTTTTGAATTTAAAATGGAACATTCGTTATTTTATTACAAGTATACACAAAATATTTTGAATTTAAAATGGAACAAGTTTAATTTTTTATGAAGTTGCGATATTTTATTTTGAATTTAAAATGGAACATACTTTATATTAGGGTTCATCTTCATCAGTGAATCTTGTTGAACCACCAACACCGAAAAACTTTTCAAAGAAAGCTTTCAACTTATCGATAACACTTTGTTTCTTTACTGCTCTATTTCCACCACCAAAGCGAGATACAGGAGGCATAAGCTTATCAATGTCTGTTCCTGTTGTTTTGATCTCACCATCACGGAATGCATTTTCTATAAATTTTCGTGTTTCAGGTTCTTTCAGCTTTTCGTCTTTAATGATTTGAACAAGTTCTTCTTCACGTCTATCTACAACGTAGTCGTGCCATTCTGACATAACATCTTCTACATCATTTATACCAGCAATAAAGGTTTCAATAAGAGCTTTTTTGCTGCGAAGCTCGGGGCTTGCATCAATGGCTTTCTTGATTGAAACAAGTACCTCTTTATCTTCACAGTGACTATCGTGATATTTCTTGACAAGTATAAGAATATAATCTATATTGATTTCTATCTGTTTGATAAGTTCAACTTCAAATACAATGTCATCAATAATGTCTGTGCTTTCACCTCGTCTTCGTCTTTCATTCCATTCATCTCGTAGGTCTTGGTATCTGCCTAAATAATCTTGCAGATCACGTTCATTGATCAATTCTTTATCTGCAAATTCGTCAAAAGCAGACAAAAGGTTTCTCATACGAAGAATAGCACCAAAGAGAGAAATAAAATCTCGCTGATTTTGTTCGCCTATAATCTGTGGCTCTATAAGTGGAAACTTTGATGTAAGCTCATCGACCATATCAATATAGCCAGGGTGTGGCTTGCCGTCAATACCCTCATAGCCATAATAATAATCTTTGAATCCTTTCATAAGTACGATACCGCCTGCATTTTTATCTCCGAAAAGTGATATAGCAGTATCGACACGCTTCTGAAGATTTCTAAAGCACACAATATTACCGAAGGTCTTAATTGAGTTAAGGATTCGGTTTGTTCTTGAAAATGCCTGAATTAGTCCGTGCATTTTCAAATTCTTATCAACCCATAATGTATTCAAAGTTGTGGCATCAAAGCCTGTAAGAAACATGTTTACAACTATCAGCAAATCCAATTCCTTGTTCTTCATACGAAGAGAAACATCTTTATAATAGTTCTGGAACTTATCACTATCCGTTGAGTAGTTCGTATGGAACATTTCATTATAGTCTTTTATGGCTGATTCAAGGAAGTCTCTTGAGGATTGGTCAAGTGCTGATGTATCTTCTGAATTTTCTTCATCAAGAATACCACTTGTATTCTCGTCATATTCAGCTTCATTTGCACCATAGCTATAAATAGTAGCAATACGGAGTTGCTTTGTAGGGTCAGCTGACATTTGTTTCTTAAATTCTTGATAATATAATTTTGCCATAGGCACAGACGCAACTGCAAAAATAGAATTAAAACCGCTTATACGTTGCTTTTGTTTTATCTCCTCTACTGTGCCATTTTTGCTGGATGCTACTTCTGATATGTTGGTAAGTGCATTGTAGATATAGGTTTTATCGCCACGATAAGTCTTTCTATCAAAATTGTCAAGAATATACTTTGTGACAAGACTTATTCTTTCAGGTGCCATCATAGCCTTTTCACGTGCAATGTCCCACACCTGTTCGTCATCAATATCTTCACCCATATCCATTGTTTTTACATAATCAACTCTGAATGGTAGGACATTCTTATCATTGATAGCATCAACGATCGTATATGTATGGAGTTGGTCGCCAAAAGTCTGCTCAGTTGTGAAGAACTGTGGCTTGCGAACACTTCCTGTGTTGGCAGGAAAGATAGGTGTTCCAGTGAATCCGAATAGGTGATATTTCTTGAAGCTTTTTACAATGGCAGCGTGCATATCACCAAACTGGCTTCTGTGGCACTCATCGAAGATTATAACAACGTGTTTATTATATACTTCGTGGTCTTTGTTTTTCTTGATAAACGTTGCAAGTTTCTGAATGGTGGTTATAATAATATGAGCCTTAATATCTTCCAACTGTTTTTTTAGAATAGCGGTGGAGGTATTGCTGTTAGCTGCGCCTTTTTCAAAACGGTCATATTCTTTCATCATTTGATAGTCAAGATCCTTACGGTCAACTACGAACAGCACTTTATCAATATAGGGGAGAGATGAGGCTAATCTTGCTGTTTTAAATGATGTAAGCGTCTTTCCAGAACCTGTTGTATGCCATATATAACCGCCACCAGCGATCGTGCCATATTTTTTGTAGTTATTAGCGATCTCGATTCGGTTAAGAATACGTTCTGTTGCGGTTATTTGATAAGGTCGCATTACCATAAGCATATTTTCTGATGTAAATATGCAGTACTTAGTAATGATATTCAAGATCGTATGTTTGGCAAAGAATGTTCTTGTAAAGTCTATCAGGTCGGGAATGACACGATTGTTTGCATCTGCCCAGAAAGACGTAAACTCAAAACTATTGCTGGTTTTACCTTTCTTTGCGGAATTCTTATTTGCATCTTTTATTGCATTGAATCGAGTGCTGTTAGAATAATATTTGGTATTTGTTCCGTTTGAGATAACGAAAATCTGCGTATATTCAAACAGACCACTCCCTGCCCAGAAGCTGTCACGCTGGTATCGGTTTATCTGATTGAACGCCTCACGGATAGCTACACCTCTGCGTTTTAACTCAACGTGGACAAGTGGCAAGCCATTTACAAGGATAGTGACATCATAACGATTGTCGTGTTTTGCACCCTCGGCTGTATCGATGACATACTGATTTATGACCTGCAAAAAGTTATTGTGGATATTATTTTTGTCAATAATAGTAATATTCTTTGTGCTTCCGTCATCACGCTTTAAGTTCTTGATATTATCTTCTTGTATCGTTCGTGTCTTTTCAACGATACCATCGTTTTGATTTGCTATTGAATCCTTGAAAAATCTTTCCCATTCGTTTTCAGTAAAATGATAGTCATTGAGTTTTTCAAGCTGAGTACGCAGGTTTGCGATAAGATCTTTTTCATGATGAATTTTAAGATATTCATAGCCCTGCTCTGTGAGCATATGGATAAATTCTTTTTCCAATGCTGCTTCAGATTGATAGTTGCTAGAACGTGTTTTTGCCGGCTCATACTCTGTAACAACGGTGTTTTCTGTTGTCTGTGCGACAATATTGAAATATGGCACAATAGCCGCCTCCTTTACTTAATTACTAAAAGCTGAGTAATTTATCTCTATAATATTCATATTGTTTTTGCCTTGCTTCGATCTCTGCAGGCAAGCCAGATGAAATATCATTGCACAATGAATCGAACCTGTCGAGAATTGATACGATTCGTTCTTGTTCTTTCAAAGTTGGCAACATAATTTCAATTTCTGCTACTTGATTCAAATACAGACCTGCCTGAGCAGAGCCGTGTGCATTTGATTGCATATATGCTTGAGTTTTTGATGTATCAAGATAATATTTTAAATAACTTGGTAAGACACATCTTTTGGGCTTTATTACACATACACTTCTTTGAAGTAAAAAGTCAGTATTATCTTTAATTATTGCTGTTCGTCCAATAGTAGCAACAATAGTCAATAATACATCACCACTTTCTATATTAGTCCTTCTTCTCTCTTTTAAAAATGTATTAATATCAACGTATCTTTTGGTAGAAAAATCAATGAAGCCATTGTGAATATTCTGTGCAGATAATATTGGATAGTCACCGTTATCAAAGAGCGATTTTGGTAAATTATGCATTCCGTCTTTGATAGAAATTGCAATATCTTTCAGCTTAACTGGTGCATACCCAAACACATACTGCCACAGCTTGATCAATCCGCTGTGCCACTCATCTCTCTCTCTCTCTCTCTCTCTCTCTACGTTAACAAAATATGAATTGTCGAAAGACAGAAGTGCGTCACGATAATACTCGTATTGCTTTTGTCTTGCTTCAATTTCAGCAGGCAAGCCTATATTTAGGTCGGAGCAGATTTTTTCAAAGTTGTCTAACACTTCTACAAGACGTTTTTGAACATTCAAAGATGGAGCTGGTATTTTAGCTTTCAAAATATTATCATTATATAGTCGAGATATTGTTCCTCCTGTTGAAATTTTCCAAGGCTGTTTAGAATAACAATACATTAAATATTTATTTAATACTTTTGTTTCATCGTGTTCTAACCAAACAATATTGGAATCTTGAAAATATGATGGTTTTCCATCGAATATAATGGTTCTGCCGATTGTTCCAGAGCAAGATATTAAAATATCACCTTTTTCAGGATAGGAGTACTTTTTTTTATATTCCTCAAACAATTCTTGCGTAATAAAGGCATCTGCTTTTTTTCCGAAAGTACCGATTTTATAAAATGGTACATCTCCAATAGAATTCGTTTGTTCTTTTAAAATACGTTTGCACATTCTTACTCGTCCAATTTCACCTAGTGTCACCATTGGAATTTTTTCCTGTGGCTTTAACAACTCATCCCTATAATACTCATACTGTTTCTTTCTCGCTTGCAGCTCCGCTTGCAGCTCCGCTGTAAGTGATGTGAAATTGTCAAGTATTCGGACAATTTCACGTTGGACTTCTAGGGGAGGGACGGGAACAGGATATTTATTTAGCATTGGTCTACGAACAGAAGTTACAGAGGAGTTTACTGCAGTCTTTTGAATGTACTCGAAAAATGTGGCTTTCATATAATGAAAGAAGAATTCTGACATAATTCTATCATCAATAATATGAATTCGGTATGCTCTTTGGTGTAGTGCATATTTCCCACTAATATAGTGAAAAATTTTCCCGACGCCAACGCCATCCCCCGATGTGATAATTGCAGTTTCATCATAATCGTACGTATTTAATCTACGTACATCCTGAGAACGTACGAAAAATGGATATGCTCCATCATCCAACTCCTCGTTTGTATTATGACTACCTGTACTGATATCTGCCAATGTAGATAATTGACAATACTCTACCCCGTCAGGACATAATTTTTGAATCAGTTCTTCTAATCTGCTCATCGCATCATCTCCATTATTTGTTCATGTGAATAATCCTCAACTTGTTTCCGAAGTATATATTCTTCGCTTGTTGTATATGTATCATCATATTTCGTCTTTGCAATTGGAGAAAAATAATAGCCATAGCCTTCCAATACCGGAGTAAAATCACTTGTAATTGCACAAGTCACCTTTGCTGTGTTTTTTCCTTTATAATCACCTAAACGTAATGTTACTTCACGAAGCGAAAGTTTTTTAAACCCTTGTTCAAAAAATAAAAAGCAAATGCCTCCTACCTTGGCTTCTGAATAATAAGCAAGACAATCTGGTTTTTCACGTCCTATTTTATCAATAAACTCCTTTTCGTTACTGGTCAATTCTTCATGGTTACCAACTTTTTTCAAAATCTTATCAAAACCAAAATGAATACCGTCGATTATCCGAATATTTTCAGCCGGATAAACTGTAGGGATAAAACTGCTCCCATCGTCATATGCCCAAAATGTCAAATAATTATTACCTGATCCCCACTTTTTTATTTCAGCTCTTGCCGTTTGTGGACTGTCTGCCCAATATGACAGTTTTTGTCCTGGAAAGAGATTTGAATACCTATTATCCTTTCTGCTTAATCTTAGATTTCCGCTATGAAGTTCACTTACTGTTTTTCCATAATAACTATCGTTAAATTCAAGGCATCTAAAAAAATCAAAATCATGTGATTCTATTATCGGCAATTTTTTATGTTTCCATATATCCATTCCAAAATCTTGATATGGAAAAAATTCTCCCATAATTACACCTCGATTTCTGCAATGATCTTGTCTATCTCATCACGAAGCACCTGTTCACGAGCAACTATCTCTTTGATCTCAGCGTTAAGCTTGACAATATCGATCTTTTCTCTTGTGTCTTCAGCCTCAACATATGTTGAAACCGAAAGATTATAGTCATTATCCTTGACCTCATCATAATCGGCAAGATGCGAAAAATGCTTTATCTCGCTGTGTTCAGCAAAGCAGCCAACGATCTTGTTTATGTTTTCTGGTGTAAGCTTATTATTGTTCGTAACCTTGATACATTCATTTGTAGCGTCAATAAATAAGGTCTTGCTGTCTGTTTTACATTTTTTCAGCACCATAATGCAGGTGGCAATAGAAGTGCCAAAGAAAAGATTTGCAGGAAGTTGTATTATACAGTCAACAAAGTTATTGTCTATCAAGTATTTTCGGATCTTCTGCTCAGCACCGCCACGATACATAATTCCCGGGAAGCATACGATCGCAGCCGTTCCGTTAGATGCAAGCCAGGAAAGGCTGTGCATTATGAACGCCATATCAGCTTTGCTTTTTGGTGCAAGTACACCTGCGGGGGCAAAACGTGGGTCGTTTATGAGCAGAGGATTGTCATCGCCAGCCCATTTTATTGAGTAAGGTGGATCAATTATTATCTGGAGTTCAAAATTATTGAATCAAAACTATTCGACATTCCTTTCCATAATTGCTTATCATCATATTTGCATTTAAATGTCAAGATCGCAAAGCGTGCATTTTAATCTTGATATTTAAATGCAAATATGTATAGAATTTCTTATGGAAAGGAATAAAGAAAACCATCCAACTACAGATAATTGAAACTATCAGTTCAAACGGCTCATCGTCCCAATGTGCAGGTGCGATAAGAGTATCTTCGCAAGCAATATCAAATTTGTCAAAACCAATATCGTGTAAAAACATATTGATACGACAAAGGTTGTAGGTTGTGATATTTATTTCTTGACCATAAAAGCCGTTGCGTATCTTATCTTTTCCAAGTACCTTTTCCGCCTTTAAAAGAAGCGAACCACTTCCGCAGGCTGGATCATATACCTTATTGATTTCAGTTTTGCCGACTGTACCAAGTCTTGTAAGAAGTTCTGATACATCGGCAGGAGTGAAGAATTCACCACCGGATTTTCCTGCGTTGGAAGCATACATAGTCATAAGATATTCATAAGCATCACCAAATGCATCTATATCGTGATCTTTGACGTCACCTAGATTCATATCTGCCACGCCGTCAAGAAGCTTACAAAGCTTTTCGTTTCTCTTTGCAACTGTTGAGCCAAGCTTGTTGCTGTTTACATCAAAGTCATCAAACAGACCTGCAAAGTCTGATTCCGATTCGCTGCCTTTTGCAGATTCTTCAATGTGACGGAATACTCTTTCAAGAGTTTCATTTAGATTTTCATCATTTTTCGCTGCTGATCTTACATTACAGAAAAGTTCTGACGGAAGAATAAAGAAACCTTTTTCCTGCACTAATCCCTCACGGGCTTCTTCTGCATCATTATCACCCATTTGAGCGTAATCAAAATCAGTATTTCCTGCTTCGAGTTCGCCTTCATTTATGTAGTTAGTTATATTTTCTGAAATATATCTGTAAAACATAGTGCCGAGGACATAGTTTTTGAAATCCCAACCATCAACTGCACCTCTGAGTTCATCTGCGATTGCCCATATGGCACGATGAAGCTCATCTCGTTCCTGTTCTTTTTTTGTATCAACTGTCATTGTAATTTCTCCAATTAATCTAAATATTTTGTACAAGTAGTTTTACTACATTATACCACTTATTCTTTCAAAAAGCTATACATTTACCAAAAAAATATTTTGAGCAGATAACTGTCTGGCCAAAGTTATCCGCTCAAAAATTATTACAGCCTATTAAAACTTCATATTTATATCGCAAAGCTTCTTGTAGCGTTCTTCACTTAGCTTTCCTATGTTGTAGTTCCTTCTTTGCAGTACCACCCAAACGCCAAGTTTTTCACCCTCAAAAATAGTTCGTTTTGGAATATCTGAACTTCCGTTATTTTGTTGGATATATCTTTTATATTGTTCGTATCTTCTTTCCCATTCTGCAGCTAATGGATCAAGTGTTATTCCTAATGATACAAGAGCGTCTTCTTGTGATCGAGTCAGTTTACCCGCCTTATATTTGTCTCTCTGCGATTGCAACCAATTGCCTAGAAAGACACCTTTATAGTGATCACGCTTTGGTATATTGGCAGTGCCACATTCCTCTTTGTATTCACAGAGTAAGGCATACCCTTTTTCCCAAGAATCGTTTGCTTTTTTTACGATCAATGAATTACAGGCGTTGCACCTCTGACCGTCAAGGAATGCCGACGGCTTGTATTCTTGTATTCCACCGCATTTGTTATGCTTTATTGCAATCCTAGTCCTTTGATCAACGAATTCACCTAAAACTGTGTAGTCATCCCCGACTAGATCATATACTCTTTCGGCGTATAGCTCAGTTGTCATATTTTTAGGGCGGCATACTCGACAACTCGGATATTTTATGAATTTATGGAATCTGCAACTGAATACATGTCCACAAGCCTTGCTTCGCATAGTTATTTTTGAAGACTCACTATCATAGCTAATAAATTCATAGTCTTCAAATTCTTCAAGCTTTTGCCTTACATCCCATTCATTTAACAGACTTTCACATATACACCTAACATGGTCGAATATGAATTTACGTGGTTTTATCTGTATTGTTTCACCACAGATTTTATGATGTATCTTTGATTTTATATTTAATGATCTAAATGGCTCTAGTGGCTCATAATTCCCTTTACCAGCAAAGTCTATCAGTTTTTTGTACCTTTCATCTATTAGTTTATTAGCGTCGCAATAAGTACAGCCCCAGCCCTCTGTGAGTGATGTAGGTGTTGCATAGAAGTTTTTGCCGCACTCAGCACAGTGGTATTTTTGTATAATAGGCGGAGCATTTTCAAACCGATGTATGATTTCCTGCACATTTGGAAATAGGTACATTAAAAGTGGGAGCATTGATCTAGCACTTGTACTCTGAGTACTGATAATACTTACAAGCAAGAAGTTTTTAAGATCTGCATCAAACAAAGTTACAAGTTTTGAGTCATTAAATGCAGAGATAAAATCTTCATACCCATTTGTTGCTTTATGTCCAAGTTCTTTTAACTTGTTGTATATCATATGTTTTAGATCAGCTATATTGCAGTTTGTATTTGAATTAAAAAGAGCTTGAGCATAGTCGGTGTATTCATTTTCTATAGCTATGTCTTTGATCTCTAGCTCTGTATAATGGGATAAGTCATATTCAAATTCGTGACCCTTGATGCCAGTATACTTATACAATGGGGTCTTGTGTTTGTGACAGGTGCATACGCCTGAAAGATGATGAGCCCTGTGTATATATGGTTCTCCAAATATTTCAATGTCATTTTCTATGCATTGTGGGCATATGTGTATTTCCCTTATCATCGTATTTACCGGAGCATTTAGCGGATCAGGCTTTCTAAACATATTGTTTACATATCGTGTTTGTTGTCCTACAGAGAAAAACATAGCCTCAAAAGGAAATATTGACATAGATAAGAACATTTCTTTGAGATCCTTTTGAATGAAAAAACTCTCGTTAAGACATAATAGTCCATATCGAATGTCATATTCCAGAGAGCCAATTTTGGAGTTGAATTTATTAAGATATGAGTCTGCAAAAGTTGTTATCGGCAAACCATTTTTCTTTGCCAGACGATGTATCCAGGAATACATTAATTCATCAGGATAAGGGTTTCTGTATACAGGAATAACAGGCATTTATTTGTCCTCTTTATCTATGCCAAGAAAGTTCTGCATTTGAATTACGCTTGGAGTGTTCTTTTTATGCAGATCTGATCTTGTGTGTTGCTGTTTTGTAAGCTGTTCTATTACCAATTTGCTTATTTCTCTTTCGGCCTTTCCAACTGATGATTTTTTCCTTATTACCTTTTTGAAAGCGTCTTCTATTTGTGTTGGCGTGTATTCATCATAGATAGCGGTGATGTTTGCCACAACATTTTTTATTTGTACCTTTTCCTCACTGCTGTTATTATTTAATATTTTCTCGGCTTCTTTGAGCTGTTTGGCTTCATCTTCTATTTTATCAAGCTCAAGCTTTGCATTTTCCTTTATTTCTTGCATAAGATAATCGCTAAAGTCAGAATCAAGATTTTCCAATACATCACGAAGTCCTGCGAAATGTTTGTTTGTTACAGCATATATATACTTGCTGTTTATTTCAGGCTTTTTCTTTCTGTTTAAAAAATCAATATTCATATATATGTAAATGCTGATAAGCTGGTCTACGATTCCATTTGTAACATCATACAAAGCGTCTGTTATCTCCTCTGAAACTGTAACAGGTTTATCAAACCATTGGTATCGGAAAAGTTCGTTTACAAGAAAGTAAAAGAAATTTCTGTCCGTACAATACATATTCCCATTAATGACATTGCCGACTCTTCGAGCTGTTCTGAGTGTTTTAAACATTTTGGCTTTTGCGTCTTCTGTACCCACAACAGCTGTTGCGACCTTAGTTCTGTTTGAGAGTGTAAGCAGAGAATCGAAAGAGTTTTCTCGTGTGTGCGAAAAATCTATTAGCTGTATTTCGTCGAAAATGATGATTCCAATAGCGAACTTTTCTACATATTCACGGATACGCTCTGCTTTTGCGCCTAATGTCCTTATTTTCATTATCACAGCGGAATATATGGGTTTGATATTTCCCAACGCTTTATCGATAGCGTCACCTATGCCGTCATACAAGGCAGAAAAATTGCTGTTTGGGATACAGTTGACAACAAGATATGTTATCTGAGGAAAATACTCTCCGTTTTCTGTTGTGTGCATAATAACTTGCGGATAGTATGATACAAGCATTTGTATTGCAGAGCTTTTGCCGCAGCCTGAATATCCGATAAGAGAAAAGCCTGCGTCTGTGGAAGCACTTGAATCGCCTATCAAAATATTTGATGCGGCGAATTCCTGGTTTTCCACGGAATAAGATACCTTATCATTGTCAGAATGAAGAATGTGACGTGATCTGTATGATGTTATCAAGGCATTGTAGAAAGAAAGCTCAAGCTCTGCATGAAATGGAAGCGGAAAGCGTATGCTCCTCAGAGATCTTATCTGAAGTATCTTATCAATGGTTGACATACTCTTTATTTTATCGTAATCAAAATCGGCCATAGTTTGGCTATATGACGATATGATGTTTCTTCCTGTTCTCGGATATGGTAGAGCTTCTATGTATGGATTACCAGCGTCTATTGCTAGTTTGGCTTTAACATATCGTGCAGGAACTATCCGATGTTCGTTTAGATCGTAATCATCATACTGTGACACGCCTTCTTCACATGTTACATAATTATATTTTGCCATTCGTTATCTCCCCAAGTTTGACATCAGTTGTTGTCATAAAAGTCCTGCAAAGCTTCTTCAAAGCTTGCATAATCCCGATACTCGGTCACACCGTTTTCTTTTTGTTCATCTGCTGAAATGTTTTTGGACGTTTCATCTTTGTTTTCAAGTCTTGTGCTTATCTTGCCCTCATAAGATACTTTTTGCTTGTCGATCTCACGGGAGCTTCGTATGTCCGTTGTTCGTGAGTGAACGTTTTTCTTTGCTGACTTAACGATACTCTCGTTGTTTGCATACACGGCAGAGTCTATTTTTTCGTTGTCTATCCTGCCTTTAGCCTGCATTTTCTTTTTTGCACTATAATATTCTTCATATTGTTTCATTGTAAGTCCCTTATAGTCGCTGTTGCCTGTAATGAGGACGTTTAGTGGTATCTTTACCAGCTTGGAATTTCTGATGTAGTATATGGCACCCACATCACGCATATCCATTCTCACTTCAAATGGCATACGCCTTGTGCCTGCGGCATACATCGCTGACATCAGCCGTTTATCGTTAGGTGCAAAGTACCACAAGCCTTTGTAGCTTATGCCTCGCTTTGATATCTTGGCTTTGATAGGCGTCATCAGGCTATAAAGGTATTGTTTAAGAACAGGTATCGGCTGCGGCATTCCATATTTTTTTGAACCGTATTCCCACAATATTGCAGGAACAGGAGCTATGTTCTTTTCTATCATTTCTTTTGTGAGAGGGTATGTTTCAAGGTGCTGCTGATTATGTGCTAACACAAAGTTTATCACCATTCGGGTGTAATCGTGTATGGTGAGAGAGGCTTCTTTGTGATGAAGAGAATCATATCTTTTCTCGATAAGTCCATGATTTTCGAGGTGAACATTCTGCTTGGCGTGCATTTGATGAAAGGCTTGCTCAACAACGCCCTTGAGAGAGCCTGACGCACCGCTGACTATTTGTTTTTCAATTCCGATCTCGTTGCATATTCTGTCAAACTCATAGCTTTTAAATTCGCTTCCACGGTCCACTCTTATTCTTTTTGGGATAATGCCTGACGGCCATAGCCTTTTATCATTAAATTCAATACCGTATTTTTTACAATATTCCAGCTTATCGTCAGCTAGATTCAAAAACAGATTTGTTATGCCGAGAATAGAGTTATTGTCAAATGCAACTGACACCGCAAGTATTATCCTAGAATATACGTCTATCATAAAATACACGATAGGGCGGCCTATTGCCTGATCAGGGTCAAGCTCAGATACCAGAGAAACATCAGCCTCACAAGCGTCTATCTCTACCATATCCGCAGGTCCATAAACGTCTTTCAATGAATCGCTTATGAGAAGTCTTTTGTTGTTCCGCTGTTCAGCGGCAGAGGTTTTTATCAGATCTTTTTCTGCCTTTGTCAGGTGTTTTTGAGCGTAATAGTAAAACTGACCCAACGTTGGACGTTCTGACTCAGGCATAAGGATATATGATGATACTCCGTCAATGAGTTCTGTCATTGTGTAATATTTCATATTCATTTTTTGAAATGAATTGCGTAATGTCTTTTGTCTTCCAGACTTGTAATCTGCTAATGCTTCTTCAAATCTTGATAGTGTTTGTTCGTCTAAATATATATTTGATTCAACATATTTGGACTTCTGTCCCGGTTTATTTGTGTACTGATATGTTTTGCCTTTGTTGACGCCAAAACTCTTTTTGTCAAGCAGGGAATATGGTTTCATACCGCTTTGAAAGTATCTGGTACATAGCCTCCAAAAAGAGTTCTTCGCAATATCATATTTGTTCAAGAGCTCTTTTAATTCTGGTTTGTCATGTTTTCCATAGAGTCTTGCATATGACGGGCCATATATGTTTACAACTTCCTGTAAGAGCTTAAATTTGGTTTCAAACTTTTTTCTTGCTGATTTTGAAAGAACATTACTATCAAATATTATTGCATCTTCATCTTTTTCAATGATAATGCTTTCATCATTGATACTATCTGTTACCATTTCGATATCAAAAAAGGCTAATTCAAATTTTGATGTATCCATTAAACATAAGACCACAGTATCATCAAGGATAGAGATCACTCTATATCTAGTATGATTATATTTGTTAGATAAGATATTGCCCACGGCAAAAATTGGCTCATTCATTGCAGTATTCACCCCATATTTTATCCAGATCGTCATTGGTTAGAATGTTGTCTTCCATATCGCAGCTGATCTTTTTCGTGGCGATATTATGTCTTATGTTACTATATCTATCAAAAACACGGCTTTCGTCATAATATTCTGTGACAAGCCTTATATTTGACGCCAATATCGTGTTAACGTCCTCTTTGAAAAGCATATCAAACTCAATATTGTTGTGTTTCCAGTAGAGCTTTTCTATACAGAGAATTTCCAAGGTACGCTTGCTTAGGTCACGGTCGGGTTTCACAGAATATGCGTGCAGTTTATTATTTTTCTTTGTGACAAGGAAATCGGTTGTCATAATATGATCAGAATTTCCTGGGTGTTTAAAACCATATTTGTCAGCGATCTTGCGTGTGATATTTCGGTCAAGAGGGTATTGTTCCCGAATATCTATATTATTATCGTCCCAGCGGAGAATGTAGTACCATAAAGCTTCTGCCTGTGACAGGCAATGAACGCCACGTCCTGTTTTCCAATCCTTAATGACGGAAGTTGTCCCCAAGCTATTGAACTCATTGGTCATAACATATGGTTTATACGTTGCGCCCTCGCCGGATCCTTGTCCCCTTGCCAGTTTCGTTGCTCTGGATATACGTTTGCTCATATATTCACCCCACGAAAAAAAGAGCGGTCATGCGCAATGCATGATCGCTCTTCACTGTCGCACTAAAAGAAATCCATTTTTATTTTTAAAATGACTTGTGCTATTCGATATTTTCTAACTAAATAATAACAAATCATGCATAAAAATATGATAACTTTTAGCGAATATTTTGTAAACTTTTAAATATATTCCATTTTAAATTCAAACTCGAGTTTGTGAATAATATATTAATGTTCCATTTTAAAATCAAAATCGTGTTTGTGAATTTTCTGTTAATGTTCCATTTTAAATTCGAATGTTCCATTTTAAATTCAAAATTCACATGGGTTTTAAGGACAATCACAAATGCAAAACTCTCTCTTTTATCTCTTGGGTCCTGCCCTGATTCCAGAACTGCGTGCCGATGTAGCCACAGGTGCGCCTTGCAACGTTCAGAGTGTTCTGATCTCTGTTGCCGCAGTTCGGACACTCCCATACAAGCTTGCCGTCATCTTCTACTATCTTTATCTCACCGTCAAAACCGCACTTCTGACAGTAGTCGCTCTTTGTGTTAAGCTCTGCATACATGATGTTGTCGTAAATATGCTGCATAACTGCAAGGACAGCCTCTATGTTGTTCTGCATATTCGGCACTTCCACATAGCTGATAGCTCCTCCTGGTGAGAGAGCCTGGAACTGTGACTCGAATGTGAGCTTGTCAAATGCGTCGATGTTCTCGGTAACATGGATATGATAGCTGTTTGTGATGTAGTTTCTGTCTGTTACACCCTCGATAACACCGAAACGCTTCTGCAAACATCTTGCAAATTTGTATGTTGTGGACTCCAATGGCGTGCCGTAAAGGCTGAAATCTATGTTTGTTTCTGCTCTCCACTTTGCGCAGGCGTCATTAAGGTGCTGCATAACTTCAAGTGCAAAAGGCGTTGCTGAAGGGTCTGTGTGTGACTTGCCCGTCATGTATCTTACGCATTCGCAAAGACCTGCATAGCCAAGTGATATGGTTGAATATCCGCCGAACAGGAGCTTGTCGATAGTTTCGCCCTTTTTAAGCCTTGCCAATGCACCGTTCTGCCAAAGGATAGGCGCAACGTCTGACGGAGTGCCTTTAAGTCTTTCGTGACGGAGCATAAGCGCACGTCTGCAAAGCTCAAGTCTTTCATCAAATATCTTCCAGAACTTATCCATATTCTTATATGACGAGCAGGCAACGTCCACAAGGTTTATTGTAACAACGCCCTGATTGAATCTGCCGTAATATTTAGGCTTGCCGTTTTCGTCAAGATATGTTGTAAGGAAGCTTCTGCAGCCCATGCAAGGGTAGCACTGACCATTGCCATTCTTGTCTACCTTAAGCTCCTTCATTTTCTTTTCGCTTATATAGTCAGGCACCATTCTCTTTGCGGTACACTTTGCAGCAAGCTTTGTAAGCTCCCAATATTTTGAGCCTTCTCTTATGTTGTCCTCTTCAAGGACATATATTAGCTTAGGGAACGCAGGTGTTATATAGACGCCCTTTTCGTTCTTTACTCCTTGGATACGCTGTCTGAGCATTTCCTCTATGATAGCCGCAAGGTCATCTCTTGTCTGCCCCTCAGGTACTTCGTCAAGATACATGAAAACAGTAACGAAAGGTGCTTGACCATTTGTTGTCATAAGAGTGATGACCTGATACTGTATCATCTGGACGCCCTGAACTATCTCAGCCTTTACTCTCATTTCGGCTACCTTATTTATAGTATCCTCGTCGGCAGGGATATTAAGCTCTGCGAACTCTTTTTTTACCTCACGGCGGTATTTATCACGGGATATCTGAACGAACGGAGCAAGGTGGGAAAGTGTGATACTCTGTCCGCCATACTGTGAAGAAGCTATCTGAGCGATAGATTGTGTAGCGATATTGCAGGCTGTAGAGAAGCTGTGTGGCTTTTCTATCATGACCTCGCTTATGACAGTGCCGTTCTGGAGCATATCCTCAAGATTTACAAGACAGCAGTTGTGCATATGCTGAGCGAAATAATCGGCGTCGTGGAAATGTATCAGACCTTTTTCGTGAGCCTCAACTATATCGTCAGGAAGCAAAAATCTTCTTGTGATATCCTTGCTGACCTCGCCTGCCATATAATCTCTCTGGACTGAATTGACAGTAGGGTTCTTATTGGAATTTTCCTGCTTGACTTCCTCGTTCTCGAAGTTAAGAAGAGAAAGTATCTGCTTGTCAGTAGTATTAGCCTGTCTGACGATAGACCGCTCATAGCGGTAGGTGATATAATGCTTTGCCACTGTATACTTGCCGTGGCGCATGATATCGGCTTCCACCCAGTCCTGAATAGTTTCAACGTCCATAGCCCTATTCATTTCAGAGCATTTGTCCTCTATATTCTGTGCTATCTCTCCTATTTCTCCCTCAGAGAGCCTATCCTTTTCCTCCACAGTGATATTAGCTTTCGCAACGGCATTTTCTATCTTTTCCTTATCGAACGTATTCTCAGCGCCGCTTCTTTTTATTATCTTCACCTATACTCTTCCTTTCATTCTATTCTGCTCAACCACTATATATTGTGGTTGGTTACTTTTATCATAACATAATATTGAACATTTACTATTATACCACAATCAGAATATAAGTCAAGGGCATAGAATGATAAATAATCTACAAAAATTCCGGTTAAAAACAGAGCAGTTTGCCGAAAAAGTATTACAAATGATTACAAACACTTGATTGACAAAAAGTGTGAAAAACAATGGCATTTAAAGGGTGGATAAAGGTGTGAAGCTACAAGAAATGATGTGAATGTTTTGTAAAATAAATGGTAAAATTCAATTAACTTGTTGACAAGGGTGCTTGCATATGATATAATATTAGAGTTGAATGCGCCAGTAGCTCAGCTGGATAGAGTGACTGGCTACGAACCAGTAGGTCGGGGGTTCGAGT